>Ga0209716_1000506_pt1 | contig 36539 bp, 26 predicted proteins | sample COGITO_mtgs_1205_FD_184811 | JGI IMG/M metagenome (GOLD analysis project Ga0209716, IMG submission 184811) | Pelagic marine microbial communities from North Sea - COGITO_mtgs_120531 (SPAdes) (version 2) | ecosystem: Environmental > Aquatic > Marine > Epipelagic ...
TACTTAGTTAAGAAAGCAAAGGGGGGGTATGTTTTATTATCTGAGTTTGTATTGAAGTCAAAATAAACGTATATCATCACCTAAAATCTTTGCTAAATAACCATATTTTTTTGATTTGGATGAAGAGAAAAAATTAGATTTTTTGCACTTCATACATTCGAAGTAATACTTAACAGTGGTCATTGAATTATTTTTATATCTCTTATCAGCTAAACCACTTTTAGTTATATGTTTAGGTCCTGTGTGTACTTGCTTATCTGTAAAATTAATATCTTCAGAATTACAATGCGGGCATTTTTTCTTGTATATAGGAAATCCTATCAAAACGACCCTAAAGAGCACATATGTAAATGCATTGAATATTGTAATAATAAAAAAAGAAAGAAAAATTATACCTAAACTAATTATTAAATAATCCATAAATTTTACCTTACCCTTATTCTTTTCTTTTTTTTCTTCTTTATTTAGTTTGTTAATTTTAACAGAGTTATTATTTCTTAAATTAAGGTTCTTTAATAACTCTTTTTCACAATATAGTTCGGCTAATGTGGGATTACTTCTTAAATCCAATTCCTGGAGTTGATTTCCTCTGCAAATCAAATAAGTTAATTCCTTATTATTACTTAAATCTAAGTTTGTTAGTTGATTACTTTCGCAGTTTAAATAAGTCAATGCCTTATTATTACTTAAATCTAAGCTTGTTAGTTGATTACCTTCACAATTTAAATAAGTTAGTGCCTTATTATTACTTAAAAAATCTATGTTTTTTAAATTAATATTTCTGACGGATAATTGTTCTAAAGCTTCAAAATCTTTAATTCCTGTAAAGTCAGAAACAGGTGGCCAAGTTTGTAACCCGTTAAACTCCAAGCTCTTAACTCTAATAATATTAGCTGTTAATACTTTTCCATCAAAAACTGTATCATACTCTAAATCTATGAGAGTTTCTTCAAAAACTTTATCAGGAATAGATGTATACTGGCTAAATCCAATAATTGGAAACATCAATAAGAATAATACCTTCTTCATTTCATAAGTTTTAAACCATTAAAGTAAGAAAAAGTAAAGTAGATATTTTAATCTTTTAAATAAAGTAATTTGATAAATTATATTTTTATTTTATTTACAAAGAGAATTAAGATGCTCATAAATCATTACCATTGCTAATGTATCTAATTCACAATATCTTTTTAAAGCTGCTCCTATTTTTCTCCTTTCGTCTTTGGACATATCCGTGTACTGAATTTTACCATAGGCAGTGAGAGCGGCTCCACCATCACCAATATTTTCTATTTGAGAAAGTGAGGTTTCAAATTCTTCCTTCGACATGTCGTCATGCACAGAGGGTAGCATACTATATGGACTAATTACGTTTCCATTTTCTACCACTAACCAAATATGATTAGCATCAAAATTTTTGCTTGAAACGCGGATATTTCCAATAGGCTGACTGTATTTTTTTTGAATAAATTTACTAGAACTTAAAATTGCGGGTAATACTTTTTTAATAGAATTAGATCCATAAGTTTTAGGATGGTAATAAAAGTATTTAATCGTTTGACAGAGGTCTACCATATCTCTTTGAGGTGTATCCCATTTATTTGCTGTATTTCCTGTTGGATGAGAAATAGATTCAATAAACTGAATAAGCTCTTCTTTAAGACCATAATTACTTGCTAATAACTGCATTCTTATAGTATTTAAAATGGTGTTTTCATGAGTTGCATATCTAAAAACAGTACCATGGTCATGTACTAAAGCATCATGTAAATGCTGCATAAAGATGAAATTAGGAAATTCTCCAGGTTTGGTATTAATATATTCCGAAGCATGTTCAATTTTGCCATCTTCATGTAAGATGTGATGAGAAAATTGAAAAGCTATTTGCTCATAAGCAGATCTTCCCATATGAAAAGGTAGCGGAACGGTAGATGTTTCAAAATCAATAAAATGAAATGGGTATTTCCACTTTCTACTTTCATTTAAAAAACCCTCTTTATCAAAATATTCTGTTAAATCGTTGTCTCTTTCTTTTTCTATCTGTAGCCACTGTCTTTCGGTTCTTGATATTCTATTTGCTTTAGGTTTTAACTTAACATCTTCTTCTGAAAGGTCTTCTTTGAAATACTTACCCTGCTCAAAAACAGCATCATTTTTAAAATCCCAAATATTGAATATGTTGGACTTTTTAAAATCTGTAGATTTCCAATTATGTTGCTTTTTAAAGCAATATTCAAAACCCGATATATTCTTTTCAGAAGCGCCACTGTCTAATTTAAATTCACAATTTTTACAACTTGAAAATGAAGTAGGCCAATTGGGATATTTATTTTCTAATCTTACGCTTTTCAGTAAATTGATAGCTTCTTCAAAACCTAAATTATCATAATACTTAAATTCATTATTAATAATTTTTTGAACCGTTTCTGAATGGTTAATTAAACCCATCAAATTTTCTCCTAAATCAGAATCAGTATTCGCAAGTACCTCAACACCAGTTCTTTTATCTGATTTTTTCTTTACACGAAACATTTGATTCAACCCATTGATAGTAGCAGATTTGGTTTTATCTACCAAATACAAATAGGAAGTTACATTACAATTAGGGTAGCTTTTTTTGGTGACATAAGTTTGAAAGGCTAAATCGAAAAGATAAGGCTTCCAAGAAGAAACTATTTTTCCTTTCTTGGTCGTAAAAGTATGTTCTTCGCGTGGATCATAAGATTTTGCTTTTACTTCTATAAGTTTAATTTCATTCTCTTTTTTAACTAAAATATCTGTTCTAATAAAAAGAGACTTATACAAAAAACCTGCTTCAAATATGGTTACATTTTCATTTTTTAGTAGGTCTTTCGTTTCATCATGAAAAAATTGATAATTATCATTTTTGTAAGAAGAATCTATTAACTTACCTTCAGGAAATTGAAGTCTAGCATATTCTTCTACCTGAAAACCACCACTAGCCAATGCTTGAAGAAAGGGGTTTTCGTTTTTAGAATTATAAAATATTTCTCTATTATTTGAAAAATATACTTTGTTAGGACATTCTAATCCTAACTTAAATCTCGATTTTGAAAGTGCTTTCAGTTTAGTTAATTGTATTTTTAATTTAAATAATTTTCATGTAAAATATTTGAACTAATATAAGTTTCTAAAAAGAAAATGAAAAGAATAAAATACTTTTAAATTATATTTTTATGGGCTATTGTATCAATATCTTAACCTTCTTTATAAACCTTATTGTAACCGTCACGAATTTCCCATTTACGATTAAAGCGTATGGCTCTATCTTCTACAAGTTTCATTGCTTCTTCAGTCGAATTAAAGCTTCCACTAAAGCTTCCATTAATTTTAACTTTATACTTTCCCATTTTATTTTTTTAGGAATTAATTTAAGAAAAAAATCGATTTATTAATGGAAAGTATTTGAATTAATCTACAGCAATATGTTAGACATGTGTTACCATTTAGAATTTGTATTCAATAAATAATCCAATATCTTTAAAAAAAATTATTTCTAATGAAAGCATCTTTTTTCAACATATTCGTCCTATTCTTTTTATTATCCTGCAGTAGCAATCAAAAAAAAGTAAAAACAGAAATGAGCTATCCCATAACAGCAAAGAAAGAAGTTACAGATACTTATTTTGGTATTGATGTCAAAGATTCATACCGATGGTTAGAAGACGACAGGTCAAAAGAAACAGAATCTTGGGTAAAAACCGAAAACGAAACAACTTTTGCTTATTTAAATGAAATTTCATTTAGATCAGACTTAAAAAAACGATTGGAATATTTATGGAATTATGAAAAAATAAGCGCTCCTTTTCGAGAGGGTGATTTTACTTACTTCTATAAAAATAACGGTTTACAAAACCAGTATGTTATTTACAGACAAAAAGAAAATGAAACTATTGAAGTTTTTTTAGACCCTAATCAATTTTCTGATGATGGCACAACTTCATTAGGAGCACTTAGTTTTTCAGAATCCGGTAATATTGTAGCTTATTCAATTTCTGAGGGTGGTAGCGATTGGCGAAAAATAATTGTTATGGATGTTTCTTCTAAAGAAATTATGGAAGATACTATCAAAGACGTAAAGTTTTCTGGATTATCATGGAAAAAAAATGAGGGGTTCTTTTATTCTAGCTATGATAAACCTAAAGGAAGTGAATTATCTGCTAAAACCGATCAGCATAAACTTTATTATCATAAACTAGGTACTTCACAATCAGATGATCAACTTGTATTTGGTGGAACGTCGGAAGAAAAACATCGATATGTTGGTGGGAATGTGACTGAAGACGGGAAATATTTATTTGTTTCCGCAAGTGTTTCTACATCAGGAAATAAATTATTCATGAAAGACTTAACGAAGCCCAATAGTGTTTTTGTAACTATTTTAGAGCACACAGATAGTGATACTTATGTTATGGAAAATGAAGGTAGCAAATTGTATTTGGCAACCAATTTAAATGCTCCCAATAAAAAAATTGTAACTGTTGATGCCTCCAATCCAACTCCCAAAAATTGGGTTGATTTTATTCAAGAAACAGAACATGTATTGAGTCCTTCAAATGGTGGCGGATATTTCTTTGCGGAATATATGGTTGATGCTGTTTCCAAAGTAAAACAATATAATTACGATGGTGAAATTATTTTCGATGTCGAACTTCCTGGAATAGGTAGTGTAGGTGGTTTTGGAGGAAAAAAAGAAGACAGTATACTTTACTATTCTTTTTCTAATTACAAAACACCGTCTACAATTTATTCATACAAACCTAGAAATGGAAATTCTAAAATTTATAAAAAGCCAGATGTAGATTTTAAACCAGAAAATTACGTGAGTAATCAAGTTTTTTTTGCATCTAAAGACAGCACTAAAATCCCTATGATTATAACTCACAAAAAGGGCTTAAAATTAAATGGTAAAAATCCTACCATTCTTTACGGTTACGGAGGATTTAACATCAGCCTCACCCCTGCTTTTAGCATAGCTAATGCTGTTTGGATGGAGCAAGGAGGAGTTTACGCTGTCCCTAACCTAAGAGGTGGTGGAGAATATGGTAAAAAATGGCATAAAGCTGGAACACAAATGCAAAAACAAAATGTTTTCGATGATTTTATTGCAGCTGCTGAGTACTTAATCGAAAATAAATATACTTCTAGTGATTATTTAGCAGTCAGAGGAGGCTCTAACGGCGGGCTTTTAGTTGGAGCCACAATGACCCAAAGACCAGATTTAATGAAGGTTGCTTTACCAGCTGTTGGAGTTTTAGACATGCTTCGTTATCATACCTTTACTGCTGGAGCAGGCTGGGCTTACGATTACGGAACTGCTGAAGATAATAAAGAAATGTTTGAATACTTAATAGGTTACTCTCCTGTACATAATGTGAAAAAAGGTGTTGAATATCCAGCTACTTTAATTACTACTGGTGACCATGACGATAGAGTTGTTCCTGCACATAGTTTTAAATTTGCAGCTGAACTTCAAGCAAAACAGTCTGGAGCTAACCCAACTCTGATTAGAATTGAAACTGACGCCGGCCATGGAGCTGGAACACCTGTAAGTAAAACCATTGAACAATATTCAGATATATTTGGATTTACATTCTTCAACATGGGATTCGAGGAGTTGCCAAACAAAACTGTATTAGATAATTTTTAATAAATGACTTATTTAAATTCGAAAGTTATATACTAATTACAAACTAATAATTTACATTTATAAGATGAGTTCACCTTAGTTAAGCTTTCAATATTAAAAGATGAAATTCAATTAAATTCACATAATTATTTTATCTTTACCTAAAATAAATTATGAATTATACACAACTCAAAACCCTTTCTACGTTTTTACTTTTTTCAATTATTTCGTTATCTTATTCACAAAACCAAACTTATTTTACTTTAGCTTCAGATATTGACAGTTTATTTGTTCTTGGAAATGATGGGAATATTCAAAGTCACACTTTAGTAACCGAAATTTCTGGTTTGCCAGTAAATGGTTTTACAGGAATGGCTCTTGACCCAACAACTTCAATCGTTTATATTATTGTTAAATATGGAACAAATAATAATCGTTATCTGGCGACATTAAATACTTCTAGTTCTACTGCAACTAAAATTTCAAACTTATCAGATAAAATATCTAGTATAGCTTTTGATAATTCTGGACAATTGTTTGGTATTACTGGAGATGGGGGTAATAACCCTAACAGATTTTACAGCATAGACAAATCAAATTCCTCTTTAACAGAACTTGCAGATCTTTCTGGAGATTTTGATGGTGACGGAGAAGCCATTAGCTATAATTCAATTGATGGTTTTATGTATAGGTTGGCTGGTGAAGAGTTTCTTTATAAGATTGATATGACATCATTTAATACCACTTTAGTATCAAATTCATTATATGATAGTGGGGCTTCAGGACATGCTCTTTATTTTAATGGAATTGATTTTATTTCTTTATCTCAATACATATGTACAATGAGTTCACTTGGTCAACAAACTGATTGTAATGAAGTTGATTTAGATTTTAAAGGTATTTTACCTTCTAATATAACCAGCATAAGTGAAATCAAAGATTCACCAAAGAGATTAGTTAAGGTTTTAGACTTACTTGGAAGAGAAACAAAAATTAAAAATAATATGTTATTAATATACCAATATTCTGACGGATCTTCTGAAAAAATATTTAAAATAGGTGAATAATATTCGTCTTTAATATCAATTTGTTAAATAAATATTACCCATTTTTTAATATACATTTATAAGATAAGTTAATTTTACGAAATGTATAAAACGCTTGTTGTTTTACCTCTCTTCATCTTTTTACAAAGTTTTAGCCAAAAGGAAATTATAGCAAATAAGAGAATTACATCGATTACACTTGATGGTAAACTTGATGAAATAGAATGGGGAAACGCAAAGTGGAATACAGGGTTTTCACAAATGAGACCTTTCCCTGGACAAGCTCCTTCCAAAGAAACCCAAGTATCAATGCTTTACGACCAAGAAGCTATTTACTTCGGAGTAAAGTGTTTCGATCATCCAGATTCGTTATCTAAAGTACTTTCTATAAGAGATGACTTTAATCCCAACTTAGATGTATTTGCCATATTTATAGATACTTATAAAGACCACCAGAATGGATTTATGTTTGCTTTAACCAGCAGAGGAGTTCAACTAGATGCTAAAATTTTCAACTCAGAGTTTAATGATTTATTTAATTTGGTTTGGAGAAGTAAAACTGAAATCAATGAAGAAGGGTGGTTTGCTGAAGTTAAAATCCCTTATTCAGCTCTAAGATTTCCTAAGTCTGAAATTCAAAATTGGAATATTAATTTCGGAAGGCAAATTAGTAGATTTAGAGAAGAAGTTACATGGATGCCTGTAAATCCAGATTTAGAAAATTATCTTCTTGAAAGTGGGAGTGTTAAAGGAATTAAAGATGTTAGTCCACCCTTAAGATTGGCTCTTATACCATTTGTTTCTTCCTACACAAGTTTTTCAAGAGATTCAGAAGTTTTTTCTACTTATAACGGAGGAATGGATGTTAAATACGGAGTAAATGAAGCATTCACACTTGATGTAACACTGCTTCCAGACTTTGGCCAAGTGATTTTTGATCAACAAGTACTGAATATAAGTCCTTTTGAAATCAGATTTAATGAAAATAGACAGTTTTTTACTGAGGGAACTGAACTCTTTAATAAATCTGGACTATTTTACAGCAGAAGAATTGGAGTTCAGACTCCTTCAAAAGTTTATCAAAGTCAGCTTAATAATAACGAAGAATTAACGGAAATTCCTACGTCAGTTCCTTTGATTAACGCTAGTAAAATATCAGGAAGATTAAATAATGGTTTGGGAATAGGTGTATTTAATGGTGTTACTGCTGAACAAAAAGCGATTGCTTTCAACTCCTATGACAGTTCTAACCGAGAAATAATAGTAAGCCCGCTAAGTAATTATAATGTAATTGTTTTAGACCAAAATCTTAAGAATAATGGTTTTTTAACTTTCACCAACACCAATGTATCAAGAGCTGGAGAATTTTATGACGCTAACGTTAGTGGAATAAGCTCTAATCTTAATACTAAAAACAATAATTATTTTATTGAAACACAAGCAGTTGTTTCTAACATCATTAATTCAAACGAAAATTCCTTGGGACATACCTGGGGAATTGAAGTTGGTAAACAAAGAGGAAACTTAACTTATGGAGCTGAATATTACGAAGAATCTGACACCTATAATCCTAATGACTTGGGTTTTTTAAGAGCCAATAACAGTCGAGTTGGGGAAGTATACATTGGTTATCGGAATTTTAATCCAAAGAATAAAAAATTAAATAAATATTTCACAAGTGCATCTTTAACTAGCGAGTGGTTGTATGCACCCAACTTATTTGGTGGTAATTTTTGGAATGCAAGAGCAACAATGGTCTCTAATTCATTTAATGCTGCTGGATTAAGGATAAGTGGAACTTTAAATGAATCTAACGATTATTTTGAACCCAGGGGAAATATTATTGGAGATAAAAAATTTATTCGTCCTATTTGGACTAGTACTAGAGCCTGGTTTTCATCAAACTATCAGAAGAGATTTGCAGCTGATATTGGCTTGGGTTATGTTTTTGTAGAGCGTAATGATTGGTGGGAATGGAACTATGATTTTGAAACTAGATTTAGAATAACTAATCAGTTATTTTTAATACACTACTGGGAACAAAGATTTCAAAATAATAGTGAAGGATATGCAGTTGATTTTGGAGAACCAGAATTTGCATACGATGGAATAATTTTTGGAAATAGAAATAGAATAAATACTACTCAAACTATTGGAATAGATTATACTTTAACTAATAGAATTGGTCTAACTTTTAGATTAAGAAATTACAATGCAATTATTAAATACAATAGCTTTTCAGAACTCTTAAATTCAGGAAGATTAGGTTATTTAGAAAACTACACTGGAAACGATGAAAATGGACAGTCGGTTTACGACATAAATTACAATGCATTTACAATTGATATGCTTTTTAGATGGGTGTTTTTTCCTGGTAGTGAAATTAATATTGTTTGGAAAAATTCTATTTTTTCAAATAATGAAAAGGTAAATCAAACTTACTGGAACACCTTATTTTCATCTTTAGAAGATGGCCCTATGAACACCTTCTCAGTAAAACTTATTTATTGGCTAGATGCTCAATACTTAAAAAAGAAAAAATAATTTCCAAAAATTAGACGATTTATTTTTTTATTAAAAAAATAATTACTTTTATAATAAAACTTATTTACATGAAAAAACTAATTCCTATTTTCAGTTTTATTTTTTTGATACTCAATGTATTCGGTCAACAACAAATTAATAAGACTCTATTTTTTGATGGACAAAGTAGAAGTTATATCGTCTATATTCCAGCATCATATAATGGTAGTACTCAATACCCTTTATTATTTAATTTTCATGGTGGTGGTGGAACTGCAGCGGGTTTTATTTACACCAACGACATGAGGCCTTTGGCTGATACAGCTGCATTTATTGCTGTTTACCCTCAAGCTGCAGTAGACCCTTTAGATGGTAGTAATTCGTGGTTACATAAAGCTCCAACAGCTCATAACGATGTTAATTTTATTGAAGCTATTATTGATACTCTTAGTAATAATTATAATATTGATAATGATCGAGTTTATGCTTGTGGTTATTCTGAAGGAGGTATTTTCTCCTATGAATTGGGATGCAGATTAAATAATAGAATTGCAGCTTTTTCTGCTATCTCTGGAAGTATGCTTGTAGATGCATTTCGTGTAAGTTATTATAATTTGGGAAACTGCTCTCCTATTCATCCTACTGCAGTATTATTAATTCCTGGTAGTGCAGACTCCAATCCACATTCGACTTATTCCGGTTTTCAGCCTTACTACATGTCTGTAAATGAAATAACAACTTACTGGGCAAACCATAATAATACAGATACAAACCCAATTGTAACTCCAATTTCTAATACTAATAATTCTGATGGCAGTACGGTTGAAATGAGGATCTGGAAAAATGGTGATAATTGTGTGGCGGTAAAAGAACTTAAAGTGATTAATGGTGATCACGATTGGCCAGGAAGCTTTGGAAACATGGACATAAATGCTACACAAGAAATTTGGAAATTTCTCTCTAAATATGATATTAACGGACTTATAAATTGTGGACTTACATCAAGTATTGAAATCAATGAATCAGAAATACAGATATTTCCAAATCCTACTTCTCAACATTTATCTATTAATGGTATAAATGAAAAAAATTTAAATTACACTATTTACAATTCTAAAGGAGAGCTAGTCATCAATGGAGTCTTAAATTCAAACAAATTTAGTGTAGACATATCAGAATTGGAATCTCACATTTATATCCTCAGAATCGGAAATTTTTCTTATAAAATTATAAAAGAATAAAAAAAGCAGACCCATCGGTCTGCTTTTTGATTAGAAAAGAGTGATTAGCTTGCGTGCACAAAAGGCACCAAAAGTCCAACCAACTCTTTAGAATTTTTTATTATAGACATTTGACACCTCCTTTCTAAATTAAATAAAACATAGCTGTTGTCACAGCTCTTACAATTCATTATGAATATAAAAAAGAATTTTATTTTGATCAAGTCTTGTTTAATAAATATTTAAAAGAAATTAAAAAATGTACTTTTGCGAAGTTTTAATCGTTAAAATATGGGGATAATAATTCCAATACTTCTTATTATAATTACAAGTATTTTCATTTGGAAAGCTTCAGATGGATTCGATAAAGCATCCTCATATTTAGGTAGAAATCTTTCAGATGGGGTAAAAGGAGCTACAATAAATGCTATTTCTAGTTCTATGCCAGAATTATTAACAACGATATTTTTTTTAATCTTTTTAAAAGACGCTGAAGGATTTTCTGGAGGAATTGGAACTGTTGCTGGTAGTGCAGTTTTCAATGCCATGATTATTCCTGCATTTTCAATAATGGTTGTCTACTTTTATAAAATTTCAAAAACAATTTCAATTTCAAAAAAAGTAATTTACAGAGATAGTATAACGCTATTAATTGCTCAAATCACCATTATTCTAATTATTTATTTTGAAATACTAAATTGGTTAGGTGGAACCATTTTAGTCTCTATTTACATCTTATATGTTTTTTACATGTTTGTTAATATGAAAAAAAAAGAACCTGTTTTTTATGAATTTGAAAAAAATCCTAATTTTAAAAATAGATTTTACTCACTAGTAAAATTAGATTTTTACGGAGCAGTAATTGGAGATAAAAAATTAATGAAATCCAACTCAATTATTTTACTATTAGTTTCCTTGTTTTTTATTGGTATATCTTGTTTATTACTTGTGAAAGCATGTGAACTAGTCGGTGAAGAAAAATATTCATTTTTTGGAATTCATAATTTGAATGGCCTCAACCTTCCCATATCGATAATTTCAGTCATTATTGCTGCTGCTGCCACGAGTGTTCCAGACACAATTATATCTATAAAAGATGCAAAAAAAGGAAATTATAATGATGCTATTTCTAATGCAATAGGTAGCAATATTTTTGACATTTGTATAGCTTTAGGGTTACCAATTCTACTTTACAGCTTAATTTATGGGCCTATAGTTATGAGTCCAGAAGTATTCTCTTTCAGTATTAGTATTTTAATTGTTCTATTTATTCTAACCATAATCACTTTTATGGTGTTTGTTATTGGGGAAAGTATGGGTATTTTAAAAGCCTCAATTTTATGTTCAATGTATCTTTTTTTCATAATATACGTCATAATTAATTTTGTTACTTAATTACTTGTTCTAATCATTTAATCTAAAATATTTATAATCAATGACCATCTTTTTACAATTTCTTTTTAAATGTTAGAAAAATAAGATGCTGTAAAAATCGATTATTTTTTTTCTGGATTTATTTAACTATTTTTAACATAACTCCTTATTTCACCTTTAAAATATAAGTATGAAGAAAATATTCATCTTTTTAATTTCATTTATATCGCTTAATAATTATTATGCTATTCAAATACCAACAAATTCTATCGAAAAAACTACTGTTTGTAATTGGGTAGTCGCAAATGTTATAGATTCTAATGATTATCAAATAGGTAGAGCTAAAGAAAATCCTTTAGATTTTTTCCAAAATTTTAGTCAAAAGGAAATTAGAGAAATTAATCTCTCGAAATTTAACGATGTAACCGTGTCTCTATATCAGATATTTAAAAACATAACATTTAATCAAGTATTTATTGCAAGTTGTTTTATTGAAACAAATAAAAAATTTGAATATGGTTTTGATTTTCTTGGATCGGATATGGATACTGATATTTACTTAAATGGTAAATTAATAAAATCTGAAAAAGATGGTGATGTGTTTCGTGAAAATATATTTTTAGAAAAAGGTAGAAATCATATTCAAATTATTGGAAAGCCATCAGGAGCCTATCTATCAGCATTTAATCTAAAAATATTTGACCAAAAATATGGTCATATAAAATTACATATTGTTGACAGTCGGAATAATGTAGTACCAGCTAACTCGGTTAATGTAATCAAAGGAAATAATGAATTTTATCAATTTAATACGAATCGGAAAGGAGATGCGATTGTTTGGGTTAAGCCTGGTGAATATCAGTTTTATTCTAAACACAATGAAGAATATTTATGGACTGATAAAATAAAAATTAACGAAGGTTTAAATCCTAAAATAAAACTTCAGACTTTTAATAAATCTAAAATTAATGGAACCATTTTTACCTTAGATAATAAAACTCCAAATCCTGGAATTTTAATTGAAGCAGTCAACGCAGAAAATCAAGAAGTTTTCTGGAAAGAGAGTTCTGATATTAATGGTAAGTTCACTTTTTATCTTCCAAATGGAAAATGGAACTTCAGAATCAATCTTGGTGGCAGTTTTAAATACCATATGGTAGATGGTGAAATTTCTGAAATTAATTTAAGAAACAATTCTGTTAATCCAATTATTCTAAATTTAAGTAGTTCTAACGAAGTCAGGGGTTCTTGGGGGAAAATCACCATGTTTGATGGAATGTTAAGCAATTCCACCCACAAAGAATTAGTTTCTAAAGAAGACCTTCTTTATATGGGAACATATAATGGTTTATCTGTTTTTGATGGATTAAAAGTTAAGAGCTACAACTATGATCAAGGTTTACCGAATGGATATATTAGTGAACTTTTTGAAGATGAGCAAGGATTTATATGGATCGGTTATGGAGTAAAAGGATTAGTAAAGTGGAAAGATGGAAAGGTAATAAATCATTTTACTACCAAAGACGGTCTACCGTCTAATAGAGTCAACGGTTTAGATCAAGATAAAGATGGGAATATAATTATTGGAACTGGAAATGGACTCTCTATTTTTAATGGGGAAAAATTCGTCAATTATAATTTCACAAGTGGGATTGGAAACGGATTCATTACAGAAGTAAAAGTAGTTGGAAATAATATTTGGATTGGTTGTGGCATTCAGCCAAATGCAGGTGGCCCTGTTACTATCGGTGGGGGACTTACAATTTTTAATGGTAACATATTCAAGTCTTTTGATTTATCAACAATGACCAATTTAGATCCCGACATATCTGCAATCAATGATATTGAAAGAGATAAATCTGGAAATATGTGGATTGGTACATTTGGTGGACTTTTAAAATATGATGGCTCAAGTTTTGAACTTTTCACAGCCAAAGACGGACTACCTTCAAATAATGTTAGAGACATATTTATTGATGACTATGGTGTTTGGGTAGGAACTAGTAATGGTCTTGTAAATATTTCTGATGGCATAGTAAAATCAATAGTTCCATTAAAAAAAGAGGGACTAAAGTTTGAATGGACAGGAAATATTAGTAAATCAAAAGATGGGATTTATTTTTTAGCGACTGGTGATGGTGTTTATTTATATGATCCTATTTCCTTTAGAACATTATCGGCACAGGAAGGGATGCCGATCCCAGGTCATTGGACAAGAGGAATATTGGATGTTGCCATAGATAATAATGGATTTACTTGGGCTGCCAGCGGAACTGGGGGTTTATATAAATTAAAAAACGATAATATTATAAAACATTATACCAGTAAAAATAGTGGCTTAGCACATAATTATATAAACCAAATTGAGTTTTCTAGTGACGGTTCCATGTGGCTAGTTCAACATAAATACATATCAAAATACAATAATGGAATCATCGTAAATATGAATGATGAATTAAAAATACCTAAAAATGTTGCTGTCAGAGATATTGCATTTGATGAAGATGGCACCATTTGGTTGGCTACCACTAGAGGTTTAGGTAAATTTGAAAACAACTCCTTCACACTTTACAGCGAATCAGACGGTCTTATTAGATCAGATGGTAATTGTGATGTTAATGTAGGTAAAAATAATGAAATTATTTACAGCACTTATGGTTATGGTTTTTCAGTATTTAATGGAGAAACATTTACTAATTACACCGAATCAAACGGTTTAGCTGATAATAGAATATGGGATTTTGCAATTGATTCTAAAAATAACTATTGGTTAGCTCTTGATGGAGCAGGTGTACAAAAATTTGACGGAGAGAATTTTGAAAATTTCCAAATAAAAGACGGTGTTACTGCTGGAGAAACATTCACCATTTATGTTGATGATTTTGATAAAGTTTGGGTAGGAACATTTGGTGGTGGAGTTTGTTACTATGATGGTGAATTATGGAATAGTGTGGATACTAGAGACGGAATCTTAGATAATTTGGTACAATCAATTTGCGGAGTGGATGGAAATAAATATTGGTTTGGAAGCGCCAATGGAATAACAGCCTATGAACCTAAGCACCAAACTCCCAATGTTTACATTGAAAAAATTGAAACTGCCAATAGTTCCTATAAATCAATTGAAGAATTGATAAATAATAAAGGGAAAATTCTTCAAGAAACAAGAATAACTTTCACCTTAAACTCTAACAGTTTTAACACCAAAAAAGAAAAACAAAAGTATTTAGTTAGTGTTATAAATAAAGGTAAAAAAGAGACCAAACTTATTAAAACCAATGAATTCGAATTTTTTCCAGAAAAAATTGGTAAATACCAATTAGAATTTCAGTCTATCGACAGAGATAACAACTATTCTAAAGTAAAGCAAATTGAAATTAAGGCAGTAGGTCCTTGGTATAAAAATTTAGCTACTGCTATTCCATTTTGGGGATTCCTTGTCTTATTAGTTTCTTTTTCTAGTTATTCTACCAATAGGTATTTTAGTCAAAGACGATATACAGCAAAAGTTAAAGAGGAATCAAGAATTAGGTTAGAAGAAAAAAATAAAGAAATTGTAGATTCTATTAATTATGCAAAGCGAATACAAGATGCTATGATGACTTCTGAAGGATATAGAAAGTCCGTTATTCCTAAAAGTTTCACTTTCTTCAAACCTAAAGACGTAGTATCTGGCGATTTCTATTGGGTTTATAAAGATCAGCAAGAGAATATTTTCTTTACAGTAGCAGATTGTACAGGGCATGGTGTTCCTGGTGCTTTTATGAGCATGATAGGTACATCCCTACTTAATGAAATCATTGTAGAAAAAGGTATTAAGGACACCAATAAAATTTTAGATGAAATGAGAGCACAGATTATTAAATCTTTAAATCAAGATGACGATGATGACCAGAAAGATGGTATGGATATTTCTATTTGTAAGTTAAATCTTAAGAAAAATTCTTTAGAATTTTCTGGAGCTCATAATCCATTATTAATTGTAAGTGGTGGAGAAATAAAAACCTTCAAAGGTGACTCTCAGGCAGTAGGACTAGAAACTGTCAATATAAAACCATTCACTAAGCATTCTATAAAACTTCAAAAAAATGATATGTTATATCTTTATTCCGATGGCTACCAAGACCAATTTGGAGGTGAAAATGGTAAAAAATATATGGCTGCAAACTTTAAAAAATTACTTCTTAAATTAAGCAAAGAAGATGAGAAAAAACAAAATAAATTATTGGAAATAGAATTAGCCAATTGGATGAAGAATCAAGAGCAGATAGATGACATTTGTATTATGGGAGTTAGAGTTTAAAAAAATTAAATAAAAAAATGATTAGAAAAATTGGATTTATATATTGTTTATTACTGTTAAGTATTTCTATAATTTCTCAGGTTAATTTACCCAATAACTCTATTGAGAAAGCAAGAGTTAACAATTGGATTATTGCAAATGATTTAGATTATAAATCTGAAGATCTTAATTTAATTACAAAAAATATAGAAAAATATTTTGAATCTTTAGATTCAATTGATTTTAAGCTATTAAAGCTTTCAAAACATAAGAACATTTCCTTTTCATTAAAACAATTATTTGGTGAAATTAATTTTAGAACTACGTTTATTACTGCCTGCAATATCGAATCTTCTTCAGATCATTTAAGAGGATTAAGCCTTTCAAATTATGAATTTAATGCTACTATTTATATCAATGGTGAAAAAGTGATTTCTAATGAAGAAAGTGATTACATGTATTTTGATTATAAATTTAAAAAAGGAAAAAATACTGTTGTAATTATTGCTAATTCTTTCGGTGCGTATAACCCCTTTTTCAACTTAAATATTATTGATAAAAAATATGCTCAAGTAAAAATTAATGTAAAAAAAGAAAATGGGAATCCTTACTCAAATGGTTATTTTGGATTAAAAAGCAATAAAAAAGTTAAAACTTTCCAGTTAGATAAAGACGGATACTTAAAGATGTGGGTTAAACCTGGAAGTTATCAAATTGGTAGCAGTTTTGAAGATGCTTATGTATGGACAAAAAAAATTACATTATCTGAAAATCAAATTAAGAATGTCAATTTAATTCAAAGTCAAAAATCAAAAATATCTGGAAAAGTAGTTACTATGGACGGGAGTTCTCCTCAGCCAGGTGTTCAAGTTAACCTTGTTAATAGTGATAATAATAAAACTTTTTGGTCTACCTCAACTAATATGTTAGGCGAATATGATTTTAAACCACCTATTGGAAACTGGTATATAAATATTACAACAAGTAATGAAATTAAATACCATTACACTGAAAAATTAAAAACTAATGTTAAAGTTTTTGAAAAAAGTGGAGAAACAAAAAATTTAGATTTTAAAATTGCTAAACAAACTAAAGGTTCTTGGGACCATATATCCATTTTTGATGGGATGCTTAGTAATACTATTCGTCAGTCCATAATTTCGAGAAATGACAATATATATTTCGGAACATTTAATGGGCTTTCAGTATATGACGGTTTAAATATTAAAAACTACAACTATTTCAACGGCCTTCCTAACGATATTATTAGAGGAATTTTTGAAGATAGTAAAGGTAATTTATGGATAGCTTATGCTAAAACTGGACTTGTAAAATGGAAAGATGGAGTTGTTATCAACCATTTTACTAAAAAAGAAGGATTGGCAAGTAATACAATATTTTGTGTTTCAGAAGACTTAAAGGGCAATATTTTGGTGGGTACTATGGAGGGGCTTTCTATATATAATGGAATTAAGTTTAAAAATTTTAATTTCTCTGACGGAATGGGCAACGGAGGGGTGCTTTCATTAAAAGTAATCGGCAATAATATTTGGATTGGAACAGGTGGGGGGATCTGTATTTTTAACGGAGAAAACTTTAAAACATTAGATCAAAGGAATTTTACTGGACTTACATCTAATGATTCTTACATCAATATTATTGAAGCTGATCCGTTGGGAAACATATGGTTAGGTACTAATGGCGGGTTGTTGAAATTTGATGGAATTAAATTTAAAGAGTATTCAACCATGAATGGTTTACCTAGTAATATAATTAACGATATCTTATTTGACAATAATGGTTTGTGGCTTGCTACTGATAAAGGGTTTGTTAATATGAAAAATGAAACTTTCAAAACAATAATAAGTAATGATGATAATGGCTTAAAAAATATTAAATCTACATCCATTAGTAAATCTAAAGATGGCGTTTACTTTATTACATCTGAAGTAGATGGTGTTTATGTATACGACCCTAATTCGTTTATTTCAATTTCCGAATCTGAAGGGTTAAAATCAAACGAAAATATAAACGATATAAAAATGGATAGCGAGGGTTACTTATGGGCTGGAGGAATCAATGGTTTATACAAAATTGAAAATGGTATTGTTATAGAGCATTTTGACATGAAAAATAGTGGTTTAAAGTCAAATGGAATAGCCAAAATAAATTTTGCAAGTGATGGAAGTTTATGGATGATTGGCTACAAAAATATATCTAAATATTCAAACGGAATTATTAAAGACGTTACTAAAGAAATAAACCTACCTTCAAATGCTTTTATTTTTGATATTGAGTTTGATGATGAAGGTACAATTTGGTTAGCTTCCAACAAAGGCTTAGGAATGTATAAAAATGATTCCCTGATAATTTACAAAGAATCTGATGGTTTGGTCAGACCCTCCACTAATTCTAGTGTAGCTGTAGGGAAAAATAGTGAGATAATTTATGGAACCTATGCAAATGGTTTCTCAGTATTTAATGGAGATAGTTTCACCAATTTTGATATTTCAAATGGCCTTGCAAATAATTTGATTTGGGATATTTCCATTGATTCAAAAAATAATTATTGGATAGCTCTTGATGGAACAGGGATTCAAATGTATGATGGTAAAGAATTTAAACATTACACCATGCGAGATGGGCTTCCATCAGATGAAACATTTTCTACTTTTGTTGATGACTTTGATAATGTATGGGTTGGAACTTGGGGAGGTGGGGTATGTTACTTTAATGGAGAAATGTGGAATAGTCTAGATAAAAGAGATGGTCTTTTACAAAACACTATTAAATCAATTTATGGGATAAATGGAGATAAATTATGGTTTGGAGGAAAAAATGGAATAACAGCTTATGTTCCTACTCATCAGACACCAAATGTATTTATTAATGAGATTGAAACACCTTCAAGCACTTATAGTTCAATTGAAAAATTGATAGCTAATAAAGAAAAAATACTTAAAGGGACTAAAACAAAAATTTTATTAAACTCTAATAGTTTTAATACCAAATCTGACAAATTAAAATTTCTTGTTAAAATATCAAGAAAAGATTCTGTAAAATCTATAACCATTAATTCTAATGAATTCGTTTTTCAACCCACTAAATCTGGGAAATATGAAATAGAGTTTCAATCAATTGATAGAGATATGAATTATTCTAAACCTATAAAAATTAAACTTTCGGTTGTAGGACCTTGGTTCTCTAATCCTGCTACAGCAATACCATTCTGGGGTGGATTACTTTTACTATTGTCTTTTTCTTTTTACACTTTTAGAAAATATATTAGTCAAAGGAGATACACATCAAAACTTAAAGAAGAAGCTCAAATTAAGGACAGAGAAGCTAGAGAAAGATTAGAAGAAAAAAATAAAGAAATATTAGACTCTATTAATTATGCCAAAAGAATACAATCAGCTATTCTTCCTTCAAATAGAACTGTAAAAGCCTATTTAAATGAAAGTTTTGTTCTTTACAAACCAAAAGATGTTATTGCAGGAGACTTTTATTGGTTAGAATATCATGATAATAAAACCTATTTTGCTGCTGCTGACTGTACTGGACATGGTGTTCCAGGCGCTATGATAAGCTTAGTATGTAATAATGCTTTAAATCGTTCAGTAAGAGAATATAATTTATCCGACCCTGGTGAAATTCTTGATAACACAAAAGAATTAGTAGTTGAAGAATTTGGAAAAAGTGATGAGAATGTAAAAGATGGAATGGATATTGCGCTGTGTTGTATTGAAGGTGATAAACTAAAATATGCAGGTGCCTATAATCCACTATGGTTAGTAAGAGATAAAAAGCTTCAAAAAATTGGTGCCGATAGACAACCTATTGGAAGCTTTGAATACAGTAAACCTTTCAAGTCTCATGAAATAAAACTTATAAAAGGAGATAGTATTTATGTTTTTTCAGATGGATTTATGGATCAATTTGGAGGAGAAAGAGGAAAAAAATATAAATCTTTAAAATTTCAAGATTTCTTGCTTTCAATTCAAGAAGAAAATATGAGAAAACAGAGGGAATTACTTAACAAAGAAATTGAGGAATGGAGAGGTGATTTAGAGCAAATAGATGACATCTGTATTATGGGAGTTAGAATTTAAGCATCCTTAATTTTCATCCGATTTGAATTCTTTCACAAAAGCCAGTTCATAAAACGACATGTTTTCTCACAAAATTTTGATAATTAAAGCTATATTTGTCAAAAAATTAATTTGAATGGGTAAATCGCAAGAAACTTTTAGTAAAAAGGAAAAAGAAAAAAAACGTCTTAAAAGAAAAAAAGATAAACTTGCTAAAAGAGATGAGCGAAGAGCAAACCCTAAAAAGACATTTGAAGAATTAATTGCTTATGTTGATGAAAATGGGAACCTTTCAGATACTCCACCAGACATAACTAAAAAGAATAAAATCAAAGCAGAAGATATCCAGTTGGGAGTACCTTCTAGAGAAAGCGAAGATGTTGATCCTATCAAAAAAGGGAAACTTGAGTTTTACAATAACGACAAAGGATATGGCTTCATCAAAGAAGATGTTACCAACGACAAATTTTTTGTACATGTCAGCAGCATTAACGGTGAAATTATTGAAGGTGATAAAATTTCTTTCGAATTGGAACAAGGTCCTAAAGGTTTAAATGCTGTAAGAGTAAATAAAATCTAAATTTTATTTTTTCGAACTACACTTCATTAATAAAACTAACCATCATACCAAGTATTAAACCTTCTTTGAATTAGCTTCTACTGATAATAGATTTGTAACTTACGTTCAACATTACACGATGAAAGCAGCTGGCGTAAAAGCAATCAAAGAAGAATTAAACAGTCGATCAAGACAAGAATTATCAGATCTTTGTTTAAAACTTTCTAAATTTAAAAAAGAAAATAAGGAGCTACTCACCTATCTTCTATTTGAAGCAGATAATGAAAATCTATTTATTATTTCCATTCAGGAAGAAATAGATCTTGAATTTGAGAATATAAATAGAAAAAGCTACTATTTTATCAAAAAAAGTATCAGAAAAATATTAAGAAATACCAAAAAAAATATTAGATACTCTAAAAAAAAGCAGACTGAAGTCGAACTACTTTTACATTTTTGCAAAAAGCTTAAAAAGTTTGATCCTTCAATTTCAAACAGCATACCACTAACTAGAATTTTTGATAGAGAAATATTGAAAGTTGAAAAAATTTTAAATACTCTTCATCCAGATCTCAAGTACGATTATGAAACCGAAATAGAATCGATTTTAGAGTTGTAAATTATTTAGAATGTACGATTCTAAATTGGTATTTATTTTCGTCTAAAAACAACTTTACAAAGTAAGTACCTGGTGAGTTTTTTGATATATCAATTTTTGATTTGTAAATATTTTTAGATTCTTGCTGAAGAATTAACCTACCTGTCAAATCAAAAACATATATTTTAAAATTATTTTTTTGATTTTGACCAAAATCAATGTTAAATATACCACTTGAAGGATTAGGATAAATTTTAAAATTTTGATCAATAAAATTTTGAAATCCTACAAAAGAGTTTACTATAATAGTTTCCATTTTTATACAACCGTTATCATCTATCACGGTCAACGTATAATTACCACTTATTAAACCGCCAATATCTTCATTAGTGGAAGTGTATCCTAAAGGGCCTGTCCATGAATAGGTGTATGGAGGAACTCCACCAGAAACGGTAATATTGATTTCACCATCAGAAGCTACGGTTTCATCTACTACATAAGAAAAGACGTTAATAGCTAAAGGTTGGTTTAAAGTAGCTGTCGCAGTTCCAAAGCAGCCAGTACCATCTTGAATAGTGACTGAATAGGTTCCCGCTCCAAGGCCGCTTAAAAAACCAGAGGAAACAAAACCAGATCCAAAATCATACGTGTAATTACCATTTCCACCTGACCCCAATACGCTAATAGAACCGTCTTGCAACTCGTTACAGCTTATATCAGTATAGGTAAATGCTCCCTGAATTAAGTCTGGTCCATTTAAAAATGCCTGTACCGAAGATGTGCAATTACTATCAGATACGTATATGGTGTAATTACCTTGAGATAGGTTTGTGAAAATTGGAGAACTTTGTGGACCTGATCCAATATCGAAAGAATAAAGCCCAGTCCCATTGTTTGGATTTACAGTGATTTGTCCATTATTATTGCCATAACAAGTATCTTGAATCGTGGAATAAGTTAAGGACCAAGAGCACGGTTGAGTAACACAAAAATTATTTATTTCTTGATTTCCAAAATCAGCATTAGGAGCAATAGTAGAAGCAAGTACAGTTCCAGATGCTAAATCTGTAATAGCATAATTTCCGTCTACACTGCAAGAACCCCATTGTGACCCATACATTCCGTCACCATAAGTATCGTTGATAATGAAATCATAACAAGCTGATGCTAAACAAATATTTTCAGTTATCAATTCACCACCAGAAATATCATTGTAAGGACCACCACTAGCTAATATATTGGCATTTGAATCTTCAATGGTCCAAGTAATTTCTGAACCCCAACAATCGGTATTAATTTCAAGAAGAATATCTTGTCCGCCAATGGTTGCAGAAAAATTAGAATTTCCCACATCATTCAATGGATTACTATCTACATTACCATTTGGAAGAGAGGTCATAACATTAAAAGTATGTGATCCAGAAACTGTCGTTAAGTTTGGAAAAGTAATAGTCTGTGAACCGCCTGGAGATAAATTTCCAGTCCACGGATAGGAAATATTTGTTCCACCATCAATATTATAATCAATAGTTACACTAGTTAGATGGTTAGTTCCATAGTTTCTGAGCGTAATTTCAGGATCAAAATTATCTACGCAATATGGTCCAAATGGAGAAGCAATCCCTGAGATACCAGCGTCGTCTGGCAATGTTGGAGTATTGGGGTCCCATCCATCGTTTGTAAGAGATGAACCACCACATGCAGAAGGAGATAAATAATTATCTAATCCATTATTCCAAGAAACACCAATTCTTCCATAATAATCGTGTTGATTATTATTAACTGTTCCAGAACAAGCTGCCAAACCTCCATAAAGTTGTCCAATTATTCTATGATTTTGATCAAATAAAGGAGAACCAGAAGAACCTGGTTCAGTAACACCTTCTTCCCATTGATTAATATACCATGTTGCAGCACCACCATTATTAGAATGAAAAGGTGCATCATTTTCTCTACAAATTTTCTTAACATCACCTGATGGGTGATGAATACATGTTGCTTGAGTTACAGTCGTTAAATCAGAAGCATCCCAACCGGCATAAAAACAATTCCAATTTTGAGCGTCTGATAATGTCATATTAGTTAATTCTAATAAAGCAAAGTCAGATGCAGCTGCACTAACTAATGTTGTTGCTCCATTAGCAGTTTGGTCATAAGGAGGTCCTGGGTCTACAGATCCAGTTGTAGTTGCACAAGATTGTGTTCCTACAGGACTTTGCCAGTTAAATCTAAAAGCCCATGTCCCTGTACTTCCTCCCAAACAATGGTTGGCCGTTAAGAAATATAGTGTTCCATCATTGCAAGTATTATTTACCAATGCGCCTGTACAAATACCACTTCCTCCAACTACAATCATGGCAACAGATCTAATTTCATTATCCCAGCCATTTCCTAAAGGACAATTAACATCAATATTGCAATCTCCGGAAGAGTTTAATGCTCTAATAAAAGTATCTTGAATTTGGCTTATACTTCTGTAGCCATGTATAACATTTGATATTTTAAAACTTCCTCTTTTTTCTATGTAAGATGGTTCATAATACTCAATAACTATGTGTTGTCCGTGAACTAATTCAGTACCTAACTCTCCATTTTTTTGATTATTTATTTCAGTGTATGCACCTACTCTATTGGTTTTATCAATATCATAGAGATACAAAAAGGCACCTTTTGGTAGATTATAATTTTCTAAAATTAAATTAACTGTGAGTGCATCTTGACATATAATAGATAATCGCCAGACCTTGTCTCCATTTGGTAAAGTAGTCCAAAGACCAGAGTTTTTAGGTGTTAAATTTACGTCGTATTTATACCCGAATCTCCACGGTTTGTCTTTTAAAGAATCATTTACATTATCTTCAGCAGTAATTAATTGCCTATCAAAAGCAGGCATTAGAACAATTGGGGTTGTGGCCGTTGCCAACTTTCCATTCCAAGAAACAGGGTTACCCAAATCTTGTGTTTGAGAAAATAATAAATGATTTAAAGCAGTTACAAAGATTAAAATTAAAAAAAGTCGAGTTTTATTCATTTTTGATATTTAAAACATCGAAAAGTTCAGCAATTTATTTTTAATATTACTAATTGTTTGAAAAAAAATGATCAAGGGCCTAATATTAAAGATAATGAATAAGGTAAAATTAAACTTTAATATTTTTGTATTAATTGCTAACCTAATCTCATCTAATTTTATTTATACACAAAATCTAACCTTAGATAATTTTAGTATTTCTGAATTAGATGGGAAAGTATATGCAGACATAACTCTGGGTGCTGGGAATACTTGCAATGGTATTAAACTACTAAGAGCTACTGACACTATAAATTTTCAAGAAATAGTAAATGTTGAAGGTGTCTGCGGAAATTCGTCTACTTCAACTAACTATAACTTAATTGATGAAAACCCGATTTTAAATGCTATTAATTTTTATAAAGTATTATTTGGAATAGACAATTACAGTGAAACTTACGAAATATTAATATTAGACTTTCAAGAAAATAATTATCAAATATGGCCGAATCCTATTTCTAGTAACGGAACCCTATATTTTCGAAATCCTCAATCCAGTTTATGCGAATTTTATTTATTTAAACTTACTGGAGAGCAACTGTTAACCATGGCTACAAATGACAATAAGATTCTATTAAACCTTCATAAAATTCCTTCAGGAACTTATCTTTTTAAATTGCTAGAAACAAATACAAAGTCGGATTTTTCAGGAAAAATTGTGGTAAATCATTAATGAATTTTAAATTCCAAGTAAATTAGATCAAACGTATGATTTTAAGGACCTTCTTTTTTTTAATTCTTAATTTTTCGGCATTGTACTTAGGTGTTTTTTTTTCTGGTGAAGGAGGTAGTTCTAACTGGTATTCAAATTTGATTCGAGCACCTTGGGAACCAGATGGATGGGTTTTTGGTGCAGCTTGGACTTCAATTATGGTTTGTTTTTCTATTTACATGTCAATAATCTGGAAAAGAACTTCTAATAAAAAACTTCTATTATTTTTCTACTCATTTCAATATATTTTAAATGTTTCGTGGAATCCTATTTTTTTTAGCTTTCATCAGCTTTTAATTGGATTAATAGTTATTCTAATTCTAACATGTCTGATTGGATTTATGTTTTTTTATTACAAAGTTGATACTAGGTTTTGTTCGATTTTTATTTTACCCTATTTCGTTTGGCTTATTATTGCCTCTTCTTTAAATGGATACATCTATCTGTACAATTAAAGAATTATTATTAAAAGATTAAATAAATAGAGAAAATGCAACATTGTTGCGTTTATTAATATATTTGCATAAGATCAAAAATTACGTGAGTAAAAGAATAAATTTTTTAATACTATTTTTAGTTTCTGTCTTCATAGGACATTCCCAATTTATAAATGGAACTGTTTTAGATTCTGAGTCTGGTTTAGGAATTCCATTTGCTAAAATATATTGCATAGAATTACAAAATGGTGCAAAAGCAGACAGCAACGGTTATTGGCAACTAGAAAACACAATTGATTTTCAAATTACATTACAAATTTCTGCTGATGAGTTTGATAGTAAATTATTAAAATTTGAAAATGCACAGCAAAATATTACGATTAGTTTAGAGCCCTCTCATGTGCATTTGGATGAAATCATAGTTTCTACGAGCTCTTCAAAACTTCAAAGAAATACTACGTCTCCAGTAGACTCTAGAAAAATTGCTGATTTAAATAAAATTGAACAAACCACATTAATTGACGCTTTAAGCAACATGGCTGGAGTTTATAACATGTCCACTGGAAATGGAATTTCTAAACCCGTGATAAGGGGACTTTCTGGTATGAGAGTACTAACAGTCCAAAATGGATTAAGAATTGAGAATCAACAATGGGGAGCAGATCATGGATTTGCAGTTTTTGATCTTGGAGTTGATAGAGTTGAAGTAATTAAAGGTCCAAGCTCCTTAATTTATGGTAATGATGCACTTGGAGGAGTGATCTATGTTGCAGATGAACCTTATGCAAATTCTAATAAAACCGAAATTCAAGCAAATACAAAATTTGAAACTAATTCTATGGCAACTATTAATAATTTGTCATATAAAACCTCAAAAAATAATTTAAGAGTTGCATTTTATGGTGGATATTTCAACCGTTCAGATTATCAACTACCAAGTGGTGAATTTGCAAAAAACTCTCAAAATAATGGAGCTTCCTTTAAATCCGCTATTGGTTATAATAAAAATAACTGGGTAACTAATTTCAGATATCAGATTCTCCATTTTAGAATAGGTCTACCAGGACATAGTCATGATGCTGATCCAGATATTTTAAGCTTTATAACTTCAAATCAAAATAGAAAAGAAGCAAGACCTGCACAAATAATAACCAACCATTTAGCACAATGGGAAAATAAGTTTTATTTCAAAAAAAATGAACTGGTTACCCAACTTGGTTTTACATCTAATGAATTGAAAGAGTTTGAGAAAGTTTATACACCTGGCATTGACATGAACTTGCAAAATTTCTCTTATAAATTTCAATGGAAACATCAACTAAATGAAAATTTAAATATCGTTTCTGGAACTCAGGGGATGAATCAAAATAACAAGAACAACCCCACTGCTGAAGAAGTCTTGGTAACTGATGCAGATTTTTTAGATTTGGGTTTTTATTCATTATTGAAAGGGAACTTTAAATTATGGAATTTTCAAGCTGGAGCTAGATTTGATCAACGAAGTATAAAAACATTAGATAAGACTCCTTTATTTTCTAAAAAATTTGAAGGACTTAACTATTCTTTTGGGGTTTCACGTTCTTCTGAAATATTTACTGTCAGGTTAAATACTTCTTCAGGTTTCAGACCCCCTCATATTTCAGAACTTTTAGCAAATGGTGTACATCATGCAACTGCTCAGTATTTAATTGGAGATGTTAATTTATTTCCAGAAAGAGCCAAACAGATGGATTTTTATGTTGGAATTCATCAAGACCATTTTGAAATCATTATCAATCCTTTCATAAATCAAATAAATAATTTTGTTTACAACAATCCTACAGCTACAACTGATACTGTTTCAGGATTACCAATATTTAATATTCAACAAACTGACGCTACTTTATCTGGAGGTGATCTAGCATTTCATTTTCACCCTCATTTAGCTCATTGGTTGCATTTTGAGAGTAATTTATCTTTTTTAAAAACACAAGATATTAATAAGAACCCACTGCCGCTAATTCCACAAAACAGATTAAATAACATACTTAAAATTGAATTGGATAATGAAGGGAAAATAAGTTTAAATACCGTTTCTTTTCAGTATGCTCATTATTTTGAACAAAATAAAATATCTCAAAACGAATTATCTTCTGATGCTTATCAATTAATACATATTGGCTGTTCTGGCAAGATTGAAAGCAAGCATAAAATTAATTACACCTTTGGCATTAATAACTTACTCAATAAGGAATATATTGATCATATTTCTAGACTAAAACCTTATGGTATAAATAACCCTGGTAGAAACTTTTATGTGAAACTTAATATAATGATTTCGAAAAGCTAGAACCTACTCAATTAATTATCATTTGAATAAAAATCATAAAAGGGTTCAATGATTTTTTTCAAACCAAAAACAAAGAAATAAGAACCCAAAATAAAAAAACAAAAAATGAAAAAAATAGCAATTTTATTTAGTGCAGTGGCACTTATTGGATTTACATCATGTAACAAATGTCACGAATGTCATGCTGATGTTAATGGTGCTGAAGTTGAATTAGGAGAATATTGTGGAGATGAAGCTGAAAATCTTGAAAATAGTGGTTATGTTGTTACAGGCGACACTACAGCAACAGTTCATGTTGTACACTGCGGTGAAGACCACTAAAATTTAAATTAATTAACAAAGTCGTTTAATTTATTAAACGACTTTGTTTTTGATTTGCCAAGTAAATTTAATTTCTTTGTATTAGATGAACTCAAAGAAAATTAAAGAATTATTACAAAAAAGGAAATTAAAAGTTACACCAACTCGTTTAGAACTACTATCGAGTATTTCAAAAAATGGTTCTTCTATGAGCTATTCATCTATTCAAAAAGCTCTAGAACCAATAGATAGAGTTACCCTTTACAGAACCATAGAGTCTTTAAAAGAAAAAGGCATCATTCACAAAGCTTTTCAAGATAAAAATGAAACTTATTACGCTATTTGCGGTATTTCCTGTGCTGAGGACCATCATCACCATGACCATCTTCACTTTAAATGCTTAATATGTAATACCATAAGTTGTGAAAAATTAGAAAAACCAATAGAATTTTCTCTACCTAATTTTATTATTAATAAAACCACTATTAATTTAGAAGGTACTTGTAAATTTTGTCTTTAGATATATAAAAAAGTTTTAGATACTAAAAACCTATTTAATACTTAATATGAAATTTCTTTTCAGCTGCTGTATCTATTTTACCATCTATAATTAAATCATTCTTAGCAACTATTTTTGCAGCACCACCAGCGCTCATTGTACCATTTCTGTTAGAAGACCTATTACTTTCTAGAAATGTCATTTGATAATAAGGTTTAAGTTCCTCTTTACCATAAGGACCATTAGGATATGTAGATCTCTGTTTAAAAACCATATAAATTAACTCATCCCCCTCTAAATTAGAAATAGTAAAATTCTTATTTATCCCCAATTGTCCAGGTGCATTTTCTTTTGCTAATTGAGCATAATCTTCACCATTTACTTGAATAATCCCCGTTTCTTTATCATAAGTTATTTTTTTCTTTTGTCCGTGAATGTTAAAATTCAAAAGAAGCGTAAATATTATTAGAAAATTTTTAATCATGTTTTTTTTTTTAAATGAAAACCAAAGTAATTAAAACTTAATACAATACCGCCGTGAGGCTTGATATTTTTTAATAATGATTCAACTCCTATGAGAGTTATTATTTATGATATAAAGAGTTAGAAACAGTTATGTATTAATCAAAAATTAAGATTTTAAAGTACATTTGAAGTTCTAAAAAAACATAAAGTAATTAAGGTTTTAAGTTCGACTAACCTATCATAAAAATGAATTTAAAAAGTATTTTAACACTATTTTTTTTAACAACACTAATTTCAAATACCGTAAGCCAAGTAGAGGACTCTAACAAAGGAGAACTATATTTTTATTGGGGTTGGAACAGAGGATGGTATAGCAACTCCAATATTAATTTTTCAGGAGAAAATTACGATTTTGTTTTAAAGAATGTCATTGCCAAGGATAGACAAACAAAATTTTCTTTCAATAATTATTTAAACCCATCAATTATAACAATTCCACAATACAATTTTAGATTGGGATATTATTTCCAAAAAAATTGGGACATATCTTTTGGAGTCGATCATATGAAATATGTTGTAAAGCAAAATCAAACAGTTTCAATTGATGGATATATTGAGAACACACCAACTGTATACAATAACCAGTATTCAGACGAAAAAATTGAATTAACCAAAGATTTCTTGAAATTTGAACATACTGATGGATTAAATTACATAAACATTGAATTTAGACACTCAGATAAAATTACAAATTCAAAAAATATTCGAATTGCTTTAAAGGAAGGTTTGGGAATAGGAATGATGATTCCAAAAACTAATACAACATTATTAGGAAGAGAAAGCTACGATGAATTTCACTTATCAGGTATTGGAATTGGTGGTATTATTGGCTTAAACTTTACTTTATTCAATAAATTTTTTATTCAACCCGAATTTAAGGCAGGTTTCATTAATCTTTCTCATGTTAGGACATCGCCTGTGAAAATAGACAAAGCCCATCATCATTTCTTCTTCACTCAGTTGAACTGTGTATTTGGTGGAACGTTTACTTTTTGAAAAAAAACTAGGGGATAGTTTTGATGATTTTACCATTTTCACACAAGACTATTAATTGGTCATCATTATCAGTTTTATAATTATACTCTTCTTGATTTTGACTGCTGGGATTAACAATAAATTGTCTTTTGAGTTGTTTTTCTGTTTTTAACAACTCTAATATTTCCGTAGCATCTATAATTTCTTCTGGGGGATTTTGAGTTTCATCATAAAAAACTGACTTAATACCAATAAGCTGAATATTATATTTCCTTAGTTTAGGTAAAAGTTCGTCATATGTAAACCCAACCAAAGATTTATGTTCCAATAAATCAATCGTATAAAATTCATTATTATCGTCAGAATAACTTAATAAGTCTTGCAGCACCATTGATAGACCTTTTGTGTTCATTGTCTGGATAATAATATTATTGCCTATTTCAGTAGTACAAATTACTTCATTAACATCTGAAGCAATTAACGAAGGTTCAAATTGTCTGTCATTTACTTCAGCAATAATATAAATAGAGTCTTTGGTGGTCCCATTTTTTTTACTGTTCTTTAATCTACAAAACCTAGAAATCGCAAGTGATCTTAAAAGAGTCCTTTCATCAGCATCAACATTTAAGCCATCTGCAAATAGCACTATTGAAGCCGCCTTATGAATATTTGCTTTTTCTAATGTTACCACATCTCTAGTTTTACCTTTAACATAATCCACTTGTCCTGTTTCTATTAACATCTTTAGATTTGGATTAGTTGATAAAACATCTTTCAAGTCATTATTGATAATTACTATCCGACAAGATTTATTTGTGAAATCAGTAATTGCTTTGATAGTATTTGAAATAAATTCAGGTGTTCGTAAATTCCATCCACAAATCACGTAATGATTCTGATGGGATATAGATTGATTTCCTTCCATTCTTTTTTTTATTTTTAGATTAGACATATACTCGAAAAAAATACTTCCACCAATTGCTAGCCATCCTAGGTATGTTGCAACAGCAGCTAAAAATTCTGCTGCAGCGCTTATAGGAAAGACATCTTTTTCGTAACCCATAAGAATTAAAACCAATAGCCATTTATGATATTCTTCTGAGTTTAATTCTAGTAAAGGACTATTTATTCCAGTTTCAATTGAATATTGATTTTCGTAATAATATAATCCTTCAATAATTAAAAAATATGCAACAATTAAAGCGAAGAAAGTAAAAACAAAGTGTTTATATCGTCTCCAAATAAATAAAATACTAATTTTTTTTAAATATAAATAAGCAGAAAAACCTACGATCAATAATGTAACTATGGTAGATATTGATAACAACTATAGATAATTTAGTTAAATCAAATTATAAATAATTATTTAGAAAAAGAAAAAAAAATCATTATTAAATCTCAAACTATCGTTTATTTTTAATGAAAATGATATACAATGTCAACATAAAATCACATTATTGCTTTTGAACTTTCAAATAATGCACCTGTAAATCATTAATAATAATTGCAATAAAATAATATCCTCTTGGCAGGTTTTGTTGAGGAATCCAAGTAACAGAGTATTTACCAGAATTTAAAATTTCATCGTTCAGGCTGGCTACTTTTTCTCCATTAATGTTAAAAACAGAGATAGCAACTTTAGCTTTATTAAAAACTCCATAGTTTATTTCTAATTCGTTGGTAAATGGGTTAGGGAAAGTATTATAAATAATTCCTTTATCAAGGTGAAGATGACTACTTCCTAAAACTACACCATTTCCATCAACTACAATATCCCAAGTCCCTTCAAGATCTCCATTCGAGTTTAAAACTAATGGAATAATTCGATGAGTTGCGTCTAATGAACCATTCGAAATAGAAGCAGCACCATCAGTTGGAATGTAGGGATCTCCCTGAAAATAAAGTTGTGTGATAAGAGAATTAAATCCAGGAGGACTTATTTTTATATGAATATGTGAAGGTCTATAAGTAGATCCGTTTAAATAAAACCCTGGTTTTATAGTCTCGAAAATGTAAAAACCTTGGCTATTAGTACTAGTAACACCCCTTAAGTTAAATCCTACATTATCGTAGATACCTTCATTATCAGCATGCCAAATATCAATTTCCGTGTTAGGGATAACTTCAGAACAATCAAGATTGAGAACTTGACCACTAATAATCATACGAGTCCCTATTTCATTTACTCCAGCTAATTGACCATTTATAATATTAGGTGCATTAGGCGTATAAAAAGGGCCTTGACCATATGCATCTTCTGTAGTTGGGTTACAAGTACTTTTAAAATTGATTACTTTTTTAGAATTTGCTTTTAAAATAGTTGGAATAGCAGTAAAAGATAAAAACGATAAAGAAGAATTCTTTAGAAACTGTCTTCTATTTTTTTTATTTTTTTTCAACATTATTGTAAATATAACTTTAATATTTTGAGTTATTTTAAATATGTAAAACAGGTCTTAATTTAAATTCTTAAATTATATTTTATTATGTTAAGATGTTGATGTTATTTATAATAGAAATTTGGATTAAAAAGTCCGTCAAACCTATTTTAGGTAAAAAAACATACAACACTTTTTTTTTTAAATTAATAGTCAAAAGAAATTAATAAACTTTTTAAATTTTAATGATGAATATGAATGAAGTAATTTGTCCTAACTGTAATAAAGCTTTTAAGGTTGACGAAACTGGTTTTGCAGAAATCTTAAAGCAAGTTCGTGACCATGAATTTGAAGAAGAACTAAAAAACCGACTTCTACTCGCAGAAAAGGAAAAGTTAAATGCGGTAGAATTAGCAAAATCAAAAGTTAAAGATATCCTAAAAGAAGAATTGAATTTAAAAGACCTATTTATAAATGAACTAAAAATTAAAAAAGAGGCTGAGATTAATGAAATGAAATTGAGAATTCAACAAGTAGAAACAGCTAAAAAATTAGCGGTTAGTGAAGCTACTAGAGAAATTGAAAAAGAACGTGACACATTATCTAACAATCTAAGACTAAAAGAAACAGAAAAACTACTTTTAGAAAAATCATTAAATGAAAAACATCTTGTAGAACTGCAAACAAAAAACGACATCATAAAACTTAAAGACGAGGAAATTATGCTGCGTAAAGAAATGAAGGTTAAACTATCTACAAAAATGATTGGAGAGACTCTTGAACAACACTGTGAAGCTGAGTTTAATAAGTTACGAGCTACAGGCTTTAAAAATGCATATTTTGAAAAGGATAATGATTCTAGTTCTGGAAGTAAAGGAGATTTTATTTATCGAGAAAAGGATGAGCATGAGAACGAAATTATTTCTATAATGTTCGAAATGAAAAATGAGGCAGACCAGACAACTTCTAAAAAAAGAAATGAAGATTTCCTAAAAGAGCTTGACAAAGACAGGAATGAAAAAAAATGTGAATATGCAGTGCTTGTAACTCTTTTAGAAGCAGATAATGAACTGTACAATACAGGAATTGTTGACATGTCGCATAGGTTTGAAAAAATGTATGTAATTCGACCACAATTTTTTATACCCATTATAACACTACTTAGAAATGCATCTTTAAATTCACTTAAATACAAAGCAGAACTTAATTTAGTAAAAAGTCAAAATATTGATATTACAAATTTTGAAGATAAAATAAATGCTTTTAAAACTGGCTTTTCAAAAAATTACGAATTAGCCAATCGGAAATTTAATGTAGCAATCAATGAAATTGAAAAAACAATTAGTCATCTTCAAAAAACCAAAGAGGCGCTCTTGTCATCAGACAGAAATCTAAGATTAGCAAACGATAAAGCTGAAGGATTGACTATTAAGAAGTTAACTAACGGAAACCCAACAATGAGGGCCAAATTTGAAGAAGTGAAAAGAGATTCTGAAAATTGATATTCTCCGATGCATACCGTTTGAAGAATAAAAAAGTAGAGGATTGAATATTTAAAAAGCAATTATTTTGGAAGGTTATTGCAAAAATTTTAAAAATCTTGATCCTCTACCTTAAGTGAATCAAATATATAAATATTAATGCAACTTCGTTGCGTTTAATTAAAAAAAATATACCTTTAAGTCATAAATTATTAATCAGGCCAACGCACATATCATAAATATAATGATTTGAGTTGGTCAAAAAATTAAAAACATGAAAGATAAATTAAGTTTTTACGATGTAAAAAGTAAGTCAAAGTTTGACTCAAATGAGTACGATGTAAGAGAAAAAAATGGAAGGTTTTTCGCTGTAACTAAGTCTCAAAGTGGTTCTCACGAGTGCTGGAGAGTATTATCTAAAGCTGATGGTGAGCGTCTTAAATAAAGAAAGAACCACAACTAAAACAAAATTTCAAAGCTTGCCACTTATTAATAAGTGGCAAGCTTTATTAAATATACCCAACTGGAAGATCAATTGTGAGTCCATCTCAGAAAATCAATTTGTATATGAGCTTGAAGGGAATACTTCAGGTCATGAGTTTGTAGGAATTCAAATAGACTTCAAAAATCAAATTGGAACTATTTATCATACCAGAAAATTAAATGAAGATGACATCATACATGAACTACTTCATGTGAAACATCCCTCTTGGAGTGAAGATAAAGTTAATTTTTGGACTTCTTTACTAGAGAAAAAATACTAGTCTCAAGAGTTGTCATTTAAATCTTCTCTTCTATACATTTTATTTATTAATGTTATTAAACATCACAAAAATTAATGTGATGAATCTCATTTTTACATTTTATCCAAGAGTTTAAAATTTTATAATAATTAAAATTATTTTTATTTAAAACTTTTAATTGCAACAATGTTGCATTTGTAATATATTTATTGCTAACCGTAATAAATTATAGAAAATGGAAATTAAACTTAAAATTAATGCTGACCTAATTGGAGCAGGCGCTAGCACTTTATGTACTATACATTGTCTAGCGACACCTTTTCTTTTTTTAGCATCTACGTGTACTAAGAGTTGCTGCAGCGCCGCTCCTTCTTGGTGGCTATGGATAGACTATGCTTTTTTATTAATCTCATTTTTTGCGATTTATAAGTCTACCCGAATAACTTCAAAATTCTGGATAAAACCAACACTTTGGATGAGCTGGACTGCATTATTTACTTTTATAATTATTGAGCATTATCTAAATCTAAATTTATCAAATATTTATAAATATTCTGCAGCGCTTTCTTTAGCTGGATTCCATATTTACAATATGAAATATTGCAAATGCAAATCAGAACAATGTTGTGTAGAATAAAATTAGATTAGTTTTTCTATTTTTTCGCCTCTTATAATCTACTTTAATTAAATTCGTGAAAATAAAAAAATGAAAAATCAAATTCTTATTCTATTAGTACTTGTTTCCTCTGCATTTTCATCTCAAGATTGTAAACACAATTTGGACACTCCTTTAAGAGACATTGATCAGACTAGTAGTGGTGATTTTGTATTTATTTCGGAGGATTTTAAAATTACTAAAGTAGATTCAAATTTTGACACCATTTGGCATAACAACCATATGGATACAGCGAATAATTATTTATCACAAATCCAACTAACTTTTGATGGTGGTTTTATTGGTACTGGCAGTAGCCCTGCTGGTAACTTATTCAAATTGAATAATTTTGGGGATACTGTTTGGACTAATCAATTTCAAATTTTTTCTGGACCATTTGGTGGTTTTGGAATTACTAACATGATACAAACAGCAGATAGTGGATATGCATTCTTAGCTATTTATGGACACATGAGTTTTTATTCAATGCTTGTTAAAATGAATAGATTCGGTGATACTCTCTGGAAAAAAATGAATCTGTTAAGTGCTACTAATAGCTGGGATAGTCAAGCTAAAACACTCAATGAAACTGATAATGGAGATTTAATCATTAGCGGTCTAGTTAATGTAAGCTTTCCCACATACAGTCAATACTCTTATATATACAAATTAAATAGTAATGGTGATAGTATTTGGGCTAAAACCTATGACGACTTTCAGTTTAATTCTGTAACAATAGATGATAGTGAAAATTTAATTATTTCTGGAGGTAAGTATGATAATTCAAATATTATAGAACCAAGAATTATAAAAGCAAATTCACTGGGTGATACGTTGTGGACTAAACCCTTTCAGGTTGACGCTCTTAAATACGGATTAATAGCTAACGATGGAGGCTATGTATTTGGAGGAAGAAAAGATTCTAGTTCTTACCTACTTAAAACCAATACCAACGGTGACTCACTATGGTCTAGAGTTTTTCTAGAAGATACGTCTATAAAAGAAGTTAAAACAATTTTTAAATTAAATAATAATGGATTTTTATTATTGGGAAATGAAGCTACAAGTTTTACATTTGGACCAACACAGATG
>Ga0209716_1000508_pt1 | contig 36382 bp, 21 predicted proteins | sample COGITO_mtgs_1205_FD_184811 | JGI IMG/M metagenome (GOLD analysis project Ga0209716, IMG submission 184811) | Pelagic marine microbial communities from North Sea - COGITO_mtgs_120531 (SPAdes) (version 2) | ecosystem: Environmental > Aquatic > Marine > Epipelagic ...
TGTTTGCTCCGGTGCCCAAAGTCACGCTTGTTGAGACGACAGTTGATGCTCTTGGCACCACCAGCCGTGGTGAAGGCGGATTTGGATCAACCGGTAAATTCTGACTTCATCAAGGCGCAGTAAGCCCTTTTGAAACCTTTTTTATCTTCCAAAAATAGGCGCTCACGGTGTTCAAACCTTCACCCTATAATCAAATACTGTCAACCTAATGTGAATTCATGAGCGCTCCATCGCGTCGCCGCAATCCCACCATCACGCGTGGTAGGAAAAGCGACCGAAAAAAGAGAAAGATGGAAAAGCGATCTCTGGCGCCTGTTCAACAATCTGGTGGCTTAGAGGAACTCCGGCAAAAGTCAAACGAGGATCGTAAAAAACTCATTCTTGGTGATGCCTCAAACGTTGACAAAAGCATTCTTTCTGAACCCTCTACCGTCTTTTTTGAAAAAACAGAGCGAATACGCTCGAAGAAGAAAAGTGCAAGCGGGAGTGTTATCCTTCTCGAAGAGCCTAGGTTCCAGACGGGTGTTAGCGCCTCCAAAGTAAAACAGGAACGGATGATTGTCATCGATGGTGATCAATCCTCGGTCTTTCACGAATTGGCCGGTCAGTTCAACCGTCAAAAAAAGAACCTGAAGCAGGAGCAAAGAGAAAGTCAACCAGAAGTTCTGGAAAGGGCTCGGAAACTTGAGGAGCAAAACAAGAAAATAGCGGCCGCCGAAAGAGAGAAAAAACGCCTTGCTAAACAGAAGGAAGAGCTTGAAGCAGCGAGGTTAATCGCGGTTGAAAAAGAGAAAGCCGAATCCGAACGATTGGCAAAGATTGAATTGCGGAGGCAGGAAGAGGCTGCTCGTGCATTGGCAATCCAACAACAGAAGTTAGAAACCGAACGACTGGCTAAACTCGAATTGGAAAGGCTGGAACAAGTTTCTCGTACATTAGCAATCCAACAACAGAAGTTAGAAACCGAGCGATTAGCAAAACGACAGGCGCAACTGCAACAAGAGCAAGATCGCTTAGAGGCAATTGAAGAACAGAAATTAGAATCTGAGCGGTTGTCCAAAATTGAGTCAGAACGTCAGTTGGAACCTGAGCAATTGCAGATGGCTAACCCTGAAATGCCCAAAGCCAAAAAGGAGTTCGTTTCTAAACCAAAAGGCGGATTCTGGCGTTCGCTCTTGGCTATGCTCAAAGGTCTATTCAAATCCAAATCTTTGGAAAAGGGTCCTTCTGATCAAAAGGAGATTGCAGTGGACACCCACCAAGATTCTGAATCTGTAGTTCTTACCGAGTTGTCGATCATTCAAGATGAGAGCACATCGAAAGAGGTGCATCAGCAACCAGTTGTTGAACCTCAACAAGAATCCCCGGCGCCCGGGTTGCAAGTTCAGGAACCCAAAACAGAACCCTTGGAAGAGGTTGCTGAGGTTGCTGAGAAAGTGGTTGAGCAAGTTCACGAACCAAAAGAAGAACTCTGGGAAGAGGTTGCTGAGAAAGTGGTTGAGCAAGTTCACGAACCAAAAGAAGAACTCTGGAAAGAGGTTGTTGAGGTTGTTGAGATTGCAGAGAATGTGGTTGAGCAAGTTACTGAGGTGATCCAAGAAGAAGTTCCATTTTTGGAAGATTCCAACGAACTTGTTGAACCCGAACAAGAACCCCCTGAACCTGAAGTGGGAGTTGAAGAACTCGAACTCGAACCTTTGGAAGAGGTTATTGTTGAAGATGTCACAAAAGGGATTCTTCCCGAGGCCGAACAAGCAGATTTCGTCCCAAAGGAGTCCATCGACTCCGCTGGTGTACCCGAACAAGAACCCCTTGAACCACAGGTGCAAGTTGAAGCACCCATCATCAAACCATTTGAAGAAGAGGTTCTCGAAAAAGTCGTAGAGGATGTCTTGGATGACGGCATTCCCGATGTTGCAGAAGAAGGTTCAGGCGCAGAGGATTCAACCGAAGTGGGCATCGGAACAGAACAAGATGACCCAATTATCCAAGATTCTGTAGCATCAGGAGAGGAACTCTCTGAGTTGGAAGCACCAAGCGAAGCATTGGAAATCGAACCTTTGGAAGAGGTTGTAGTTGAGGATGTAATTGAACTAGGCCTCATCGAGTCCGAGGAAGAATTACCCGAACCTCAAACTGATGAAGTGGTGTTGAGTCTTCTTCGCATCACCCTTCGAAAGGAGCCTCAGCCACTTGCATTCATTAAGCGGATTTTGTTGGAAAAACACGGATTGTCTCAAAAAGATGTCAAGATTTTGGTTGAACATGTTGCCTCACCATTTTCAATATGCAAAACAATGAATCATGATATTTTTCAAAAGTTTATCTCTTCGTTTGGTGATGATCATTCATCCTTCAGTGGGGTTGAGCAATGGACCAAGGTGATCGAACTCATCGGGCCGGATGCACTGTCAGAGCGTCAGCAAGTTGAGATTTATGATCTGTTCATGGGCCAGCAAAAAAAGTCTGAACAAAGGGCGAAAACCGTCGCAATGTTGTATCACTTTCTTCCGGAAAAGTTCGAGCGATGGTGGCAGAAAGAAATGATCCCGACCTTCGTACAGAAGAAGTACAGCACAGATCACAAATTTTTCCAAAACCGAACATTCTCGAGGGAAGCCGTTGAGGAGGCTAGGATGTTGCTATGTGCATTTGCAATCGAAAAACCAAGCCGTGTAGCCGACGAATACACCTATGCAAAGCATAAAGCTGGAAGAATTCATGAAGACCAAACTGAACAATGGTTGAAGAAAGGAGGGGGTAATATTCACTACATCACGGAGGACCAAATCCGAGGACGTGGTGGCCAAAAGTACGGGAACAAGTATGTCAATGCCAAGATTACTCCAGATCTCCTTCTCAGAGACCCCATACAACTGTCACCCGAAGGACAACACATTCATTGGATTGATGCAAAAAAGCACTTCGTTGACCCGAGTTTGTCCCCTGAACCTTTCATCGAACAGTTTTGTCGTCAGATTGAAACATATGTTCAGGCCTATGGACCCGGATTGGTTGTTTGGGGCAAAAATTTCTCCGAAGAATGGAATGAAGCAACCGAAGGCGTGGTTCAGCACATTAAGATTTGAACACAGCCATCGAATGTGAATGCTTCATTGCCTTCCTCACAGGTGCATTCTTAGGCCTGTTGACCTCAACACGGTACATGACAAACCAAGTTCTCCGGTTGCAAACAACCTTGCCAGGTGATTGGATTGAGGCGCTTGTGGGGGCGTTCAAGTTGAATTTGCTGCAAGCAGGAGCCGCATGTGTGGAGCATGAACGCATTCGTTCGATGTACAAGTGGGACGGATCGGTTCAATCACAGCACGAATGGAGGGTGAGCGCAACTCTGAGTCCGAGGGCTCTAGAGGGTGTCCTTGAATCCCTTCACGCTCACCATCCCTATGATGTGCCACAAATTTTGACATGGGGCGTTGAGGCGAATTTAGCTTATGCAGATTGGGTTGAAAGTTCGGCTTCGGAAAATCCCGAGGGGAAGTGAAACTTTTCGGAGTCTCGACCGGAAACGGACCTAGCGAAGGTGTGAAATTTACATTCAAAAACCGGCCTTTATAGTATCCGGCTGAAAATCAACTTTAATGATACACTGCGCCACTTTTCTGCCTGCCAATTTAACTTGCCAAAACGACCTCGCTCCACGCTTGGCAGGGGGATATATTATACACTCTATCGGAAGGCCAATAAAATCCAGCGCGTGAAAGAAACGAGGGGGATATGCAAATGGTCATCGAACACAGTAATACCAACACGCCTAATGACGGATTTGAAGTTGACTTGAGTCAAGAGCATCTTGAACCCATGCTTCAAGAGAACCTCGATCGATTCGTATTGTTCCCGATTCAACACTCTGATATCTGGGAGATGTACAAGCAACAAATGGCCTGCTTCTGGACTGCCGAAGAAATTGATTTGGCTGAAGACCTCAAGGACTGGCAAAACCTCAACAGTGACGAGCAACATTTCCTCAAGCACATTCTCGCTTTCTTTGCCGCAAGCGACGGTATTGTCAACGAAAACCTGGGTGTTAACTTCTCGAACGAAGTGTGCTGGCCAGAAGCACGTGCTTTCTATGGATTCCAAATTATGATGGAGAACATCCACGCGGAAACGTACTCCCTTCTCATTGACACCTACATCAAGGACGAGCAAGAAAAGGATCACCTGTTCAAGGCTCTTGAGACCGTACCATCTGTCAAGCGCAAGGGCGACTGGGCCATGCGCTGGTTGTCCCGCAAGAAGGGCTCCTTTGCCGAGCGACTCGTCGCCTTCGCAGCTGTTGAAGGGATCTTTTTCTCCGGTTCGTTCTGCGCTATCTTCTGGTTGAAGAAGCGCGGCCTCATGCCAGGGCTCACCTTCTCCAACGAATTGATTTCCCGAGACGAAGGCCTTCATTGTGACTTCGCCTGTTTGCTTCACAACAAACTCTTGCGTGGTGCAGGCGCAGCCAAAATCACCCGCATTATCGCAGAAGCCGTTGAAATTGAAATCGAATTCGTCACCAGTGCATTGCCTGTGTCGCTGATCGGCATGAACTCAATCTTGATGGAACAATACATCCAATTCGTCGCAGACCGTCTTTTGGTCGCTCTTGGCGCAAGTAAAATCTACAACGTCGTCAATCCTTTCCCTTGGATGGAAATGATTTCCATGCAAGGCAAGACCAACTTCTTCGAAAAGCGCGTTGCCGAATACCAAAAGGCCGGCGTTATGGACAATGCATCGCTTGGAAGCGTCCAACAACGCTTCTCTGTTGACGAAGACTTTTGAACCGTACGCGATGAAGGGAAGATACTGCGCAATCACACAATTGGAGAACTGGAGGAAAAAATATGACCATGCAAGTAGTAAACAGGAAAGGAGAACGAGAGGATGTCCGATTCGATGCAATTCACGAGAAATTGCGATCCCTCACACACGGGCTGGACCCAGTTTGGGTTGACCCAGGTCACGTGACCAAGTTGACCATCGAAGGATTGTACGACGGTGTGACCACACGAGAACTTGACCAACTTGCAGCAGAGACGGCAGCCTCCCTTGCGTCCCAGCACCCTGATTACAGCCGATTGGCAGCTCGCATTTGTGTTGACGACCTCCATCGTTCAACCAAGGACACCTTCACCGATGTCATCACCGACCTGCGCGAATACATCGACCCTGAGTCTGGAAAGCACGCTCCGCTGATTTCGGAAGAAGTCTATGGCATCATTATGGAAAACGCTGAGATCCTCAACAACCACATTGATTACAGCCGGGACCACAACTACGATTATTTTGGATTCAAAACCCTCGAGCGCTCTTACCTTCTCCGATTAAACGGTGAGATTGCAGAACGCCCTCAGCACATGTTGCTTCGTGTCGCTGTTGGAATTCACCATGCCAACATCACCAAGGCCCTCGAAACATACGATTTGATGAGCCAAGGGTACTTCACCCACGCCACACCGACATTGTTCAATTCAGGCACACCTACGCCTCAAATGTCGTCATGCTTCTTGTTGACCATGCAAGATGATTCCCTCGATGGAATCTATGACACGCTCAAGCAGTGCGCTTTGATCTCCAAGTCTGCAGGTGGAATCGGCCTGTCCATTCACCACATCCGTTCCAAGGGCTCTTACATCAAGGGCACCAACGGAGAAAGCAACGGTATCGTCCCAATGCTTCGAGTGTTCAACGACACCGCACGCTACGTCGACCAAGGCGGCGGCAAGCGCAAAGGTTCGATCGCCATCTACCTCGAACCATGGCACCCAGATATTCTCGCCTTCCTCGACCTCAAGAAGAACCACGGTAAGGAAGAACTCCGAGCACGTGACTTATTCTATGCGCTCTGGACACCGGACTTGTTCATGGAACGGGTTGAGCAAAACGCCGACTGGTCCTTCTTCTGCCCGAACGAATGCCCAGGCCTCCAAGACGCATACGGTGCAGACTTCAAGGCCCTCTACGAGAAGTACGAATCTGCTGGCCTCGCCCGTGAAACCCTCCCTGCCCGAACCGTTTGGGACAAGGTTGTCGAATCACAGATTGAGACTGGTACGCCATACATGCTCTACAAAGATGCAGCGAACGAAAAGTCGAACCAGAAGAACTTGGGGACCATCCGTTCATCCAACCTCTGCACAGAGATCATGGAATACACCGCAAAGGACGAAGTTGCAGTGTGCAACCTCGCCTCGATTGCGCTCAACAAGTACGTCGACATGGAGAACAACAGTTTCAACCATCAATTGCTCTATGACGTCACTTACCACGCAACTGGCAACCTTAACCGTGTCATCGATGTGAACTACTACCCTGTTCCAGAAGCACGCAATTCCAACATGCGTCACCGCCCAATTGGTCTTGGTGTCCAAGGTTTAGCCGATACCTTTGCCCTGCTTCAACTTCCGTTTGAAAGTCCAGAAGCACGCAAGCTCAACAAGGAAATTTTTGAGACCATCTACTTTGCAGCATGCACCGCTTCTAAGGATGCAGCCATCGCAGAAGGTGCATATTCGACCTTCAAAGGATCTCCTGCCAGCAAGGGCGAACTTCAATTCGACCTGTGGGGCATGAACGATCACAGCGGTCGCTGGGATTGGACCACCCTCAAGGGTGAAATCATCGAACACGGTATGCGAAACTCGTTGCTCTTGGCTCCAATGCCAACTGCATCAACCTCGCAAATTCTTGGGAACAACGAATGCTTCGAAGCCTTCACCTCAAACCTCTATGTCCGACGAACCCTCTCGGGTGAGTTCATCGTTCTCAACAAGCACCTTGTTCGGGATTTGATTGCGCTTGACCTTTGGAGCCTTAACATGAAGGATGAAATCCTTCGACACAAAGGTTCCATCCAAGCCATTGAAGGAATTCCTGACCACATCAAGGCCCTCTACAAGACCACCTGGGAGATCAAGCAACGCCACGTCCTTGACATGGCTGCTGACCGTGGTGCTTACGTTGACCAAAGCCAATCCATGAACATCCACATGGTGGATGCCAACCCGGCAAAGGTGACTTCAATGCACTTTTACGGATGGAAGCAAGGGCTCAAGACAGGTATGTATTACTTGCGAACCAAGGCAGCAGCAGACGCGATTCAATTCACTGTTGAAGCCAAGAAGGGTGAAGATCAAACCGTTGGCGGCCTCGCTGACCGTGCTGAAGAAATCTCCAGCCTCGAAGCGATTGCCTGCTCCCTTGACACCCCTGATGACTGCCTGAGCTGCGGTTCATGAGCACATGACGCCAGCCTGCTGAAGTTTATACTTCGTCGAAGCAATTGGCTTTCACCCAAGGGCCTCCAAGTCCTATGGGTGAGGCCTTGGGTTCGCTATTATCTGCGGTTCTTCCTCATCCGTAGGCATTTTTTCGACGAACAATGGTAGGCCAGTATCGCCTTCAAAAGTGGGATTAAAAAATAAGATCAAAAATGGTCCGAAAAATTCTCTTCAGCAAACCGTCCTTTCTTCTCATGGACCAATTTCATGGAGTTGAATCATAAAGATTACGCCGGACATCAGGTCCAGCATCCAATTGCCTCAAGCAGTGTGAATTGCGTGGCCCAAGGTGGCCAAGACACCCTCGTGGGTCATCTCGGTCATGGTTGGATGAGCGTGGATGGTGCCAGCAACATCTTCGAGCAGTGCTCCCATTTCGAGAGCAAGGGTCCATTCACCAACCAACTCACTGATGTGAGTCCCAACGCCTTGGATCCCAAGGATTCGATGATCGTCTTCTCGAGCGCAGATTCGAATGAATCCAGCTGACTTCTCAGCCTCTTGAGTGAGGGCTCGTCCGTTTGCACCGAGAGGGAACTTTCCAACGATGACCGGGTGGCCAGCGGCTTCAGCCTCTTCTGGTGACAGACCCACTGAGACGATTTCTGGTTCGGTGAACACGATGGCAGGAACGGCAACTGGGTCGTAGGCTCGCTTCTTACCAGCAATGATTTCAGCAACCATCTCGCCTTGGAAGCTCGCCACGTGAGCAAGCATTTCTCCAGAATCACACACGTCGCCAATGGCATAGACGCCCTTCATGTTGGTTTCACAGCGTTCGTTCACTTTGACAAAACCACGCTCGTCGAGCGCCACACCGGTTGGTGCGAGGGAAGCGGAGTTTGGTTTACGACCGACCGTGACAAGCACCTTGTCGACCACGACGTTCTGCATCTTTTTCTCATCCTTCTCGTTCTTGTCGATGAAGTTGAGTTGAATTCGTCCATCTTTGGTTGCTTCTGCGCCTTTAGCGAACACACCGAGGTGCGTCTTGATCTTCTGCTTCTTGATGGAAATCTCGAGGGGTCGTCGAATCTCTTTATCGAAGATTGGTAGGACACTGTCCATTGCCTCGACCACAGTCACCTCAGAGCCGAGCATGCGGAAGGTGATGCCAAGTTCGAGTCCAATGTATCCGCCACCGACAATCGCCACATGCTTTGGAAGCGTCTCAAGGGAGAGTGCTTCTCGGGAGGAAATGACATGCTCATCATAAGGCATGAATGGCAACTCGATTGGAACCGAGCCGTTGGCAAGAATCACATGTTCCGCTTGCACGATGATTGCATCCTTTCCTTCACCAATTTTGACGGTTTTTGCGTCTTGGAATTCAGCCCATCCGTTGATGAGTTCGGCTCCTGCGTTCTTGAGCAGGTGTTCAACACCTTTGTTGAGTCGAGTGACGATGTTTTCTTTCCATCCAACAAGGTCAGCCATGTTGAGTTCAGCAGGGCCTGGGATCGAGATGCCCATGTGACCATCTTTGGCAGCGTGCTTGGCCAGGTCGTGGAACCTGTGTGCGGCATGGATGAGGGCTTTGGAAGGAATGCAACCGCGGATAAGGCAGGTGCCTCCTGCTTTTTCACCCTCAACGATGATGGTTGACAGACCAAGTTGGCCTGCACGAATTGCAGCGACATAGCCACCAGGGCCAGCGCCGATCACGAGAACTTGACACTTTTTTGTCTCCATATCAATCAGGCCTCACATGAAGATGGTCGCTGGGTTCTCGAGGTAGGTTTTGACCAATTGAACCAAAGTTGCGCCATCGTGTCCATCGACCACTCGGTGGTCCCAAGATGAAGAGAGGTTCATCATTCGGCGAATGACAACTGCTCCGTTGCGGACCACTGCTCGGTCTTTGGCGTTGTGAACGCCGAGAATACCGACTTCTGGTTTGTTGATAATTGGCGTTGCACCAAGGCCACCAAGGCGGCCGAGGCTGGTGATTGTGAATGTGGAACCAGTCAGGTCTTCAACGCCTGCCTTTCCATCTCGTGTTGCGCTGGTGACGCGCCCCATCTCTGTGGCGGATTGCCAAATGTCCATTGCTTCAACGTGCTTGACAACAGGAACAAACAGTCCACGGTCAGTTTGCGTAGCGATGCCGAGGTTGATGGCTTCGTGTCGAGTCACAACATTGGCTTCATCGTCGTACAGTGCGTTGCACTCTGGGCGTTCAGCGAGTGCCTTGACAAGCGCTTGCATGATGAAGGGCAAGTAGGTGAGTTTTGGTGCTCCTTCGGGCCGAGTTGCGTTGAGGTGCTGTCGAAGTTCTTCCAAAGCGGTGACATCCACTTCTTCAAAGTAAGAGAAGTGAGGGATGGTCGAGTATGAGGCAATCATCGAATCTGCAATTTTTCGTCGCAATCCAATGACCTTCATGGCCTCTGTTCCGTTCAGTTCAGTTCGTGCACGGCCACCCATTGGTGAGGAGCGGCTTGCGCCTGATGCGCCGCCAGCAATGTGCGTGTCCAAGTCTGCGTGGCTGATTCGACCTGCAGGGCCTGAGCCAGCGACATGGTCGAGGCTGATGTTGGCTTCTCGGGCTCGTTGACGCACTGCAGGGCTTGCCAGTGCTTTGGTGCCTGGTGCTCGTGCCACAGCGGCTGGTGCCGGTGTGGCAGGGGCTGGAGTTGGCACTGGTTCAGGTGCGGCTTTGGCTTCTTCCTTTGCTGGAGCAGGTGCCTTCTTAGCAGGGGCTTCCTCTTTCTTAGCGGGTGCTTCTTCAGAGGCTGATGCGTTTCCAGCACCATCGACTTCGAATTCAATGCAAACCACGCCAACGGGGAGAATATCGCCAGCTTCACCGATCACCTTGGTGACCTTGCCATCCACTGGTGAAGGGATTTCGACGGTTGCTTTATCTGTCATCACTGAAAGAATTGGATCGTCTTCTTTGACGACGTCACCAACGGCGACCATCCATTCTACAACTTCGCCTTCGACGACGCCTTCTCCGATATCTGGCATTTTAAATGCAAATGTTCCCATATTCATTCCTCCTGTGTTTTCTTTATTGCTGCGGCAATTCGTTCTGGACTGGGAAGGTAATCCCATTCCGTGGTGTGAGGGAAGGGTGTGTCCCATCCGGTCACTCGAGTGATTGGTGCTTCGAGGTGGTAGAAGCATCGTTCTTGGATTGATGCGCTCATTTCAGCACCAAATCCACTTGTCTTTGGGGCCTCATGGACGATGACGCACCGGCCTGTTTTCTTGATGGAGTTGACCACGGTGTCGCGGTCCCAAGGCACGAGCGTTTGAAGATCAATCAGTTCGCAATCCACGCCTGAGTCCTTGATGGCTTGTTCACACACGTGCACCATGGTTCCCCATGCGATGACGGTGCAGGCTTCGCCTTCACGAACAACCCGTGCTTCTTCGAGCGGTACGATGTAGTGGCCTTCTGGCACTTCAGCATCAGGATGCTCGCTCCATGTTGGCACGTTGTGTGGGTCGCCGTAGAACGGTCCACGGTAGCATCGCTTTGGTTCAAAGAAGATGACGGGGTCGTTGCATTCGATGGCTGCTGTCAGCAGTCCCTTTGCGTTGTAAGGGTTCGAGCAGTAGACCACTTTCAGCCCAGGTGTGTGGGTGAATTGAGCCTCTGGGGACTGCGAGTGGTGATGCCCGCCCTTGATGCCCCCGCCAGCTGGCGTACGGAATGTGAGTGGTGCGGTGAATTCCCCACCGGAGCGGTGACGAACCTTGGCAATTTCATTGACGATTTGATCGTAGGCTGGGAAGATGTAGTCTGCGAATTGAATTTCTGCAACAGGGCGAAGACCGTTGAGTCCCATGCCCATGGCGATGGCAGCGATGCCACCTTCTGCGAGCGGTGAGTCAAAGACTCGGTGTTCGCCGAACTTCTTTTGCAAACCGTCTGTGACTCGGAACACACCGCCGAAGAACCCAACGTCTTCGCCAAAGATGACGATGTTTGGGTCCTTTTCGAGTTGAACCTCGAGGGCCGAGTTGAGTGCTTTGATCATGTTCATGTCTGTCATCATGGTCACCTCACTTGCCGAGTTCCTCTCGTTGTTCTTGGACGTGCCAAGGCACGGTTTCGTAGACTTCAGTGAAGATGGTTGAGGCAGGCGGGTATGGTCCGCTGGCCAAGTCGCCAAATTCACATGCTGCTCGGTAAGAGGTCATGACTTCATCATCGATTTTCTGAGCCAAAGCCGCATCGCGCTCTTCATCCCACATCTCGTTCTTGATCAGGTGATCTTTCAATCGTGCGATTGGATCGCCGCCAGGCCAGCACTTGAATTCCTCCTTTGGTCGGTAGGCGGACGGGTCGTCAGATGATGAGTGACCGCCTGCTCTGTAGGTGTAGACTTCGATGTGGGTGGCGCCAAGACCAGCAGCGCCTCGGTCGCGAGCCCACTTTGTAACGCTGTAGAGGGCAAGGAAATCGTTTCCATCCACTCGAATGGATGGAATGTCGTAGGCCAAACCACGCTCTGCGAAGGTGCGGCCTCCGGTGGCAAGGTTGGCGTGGGTCGAAATCGCCCATTGATTGTTGACCACATTGAGGATCACCGGGGGTTTGAATGTGGATGCAAAGTTGAGTGCGTAATGGTAATCGCCTTGTGCAGAGGTTCCATCGCCGAGCCAAGAAATACAGACTTCATCATCGCCCTTGTATGCACTGGCCATAGCCACACCAACTGCTTGAGAGAATTGGGTTCCAACAGGTGAAGAGATCGAAATGAACCGTCCTTCTTTCCAGGTGTAGTGGACCGGCATTTGGCGTCCTTTGACGTTGTCTTCAGTGTTGCCGATGCAGTGGCAAATCATACTGACCATGTCTCGTCCACGGACGAATTGTGCACCGGGTTGACGGTAGGAGGGAAAGACCCAATCTTGAGTTTCGAGCGCCATAGTTTGAGCGATGGCAATGGCTTCTTCACCGAAAGATCGCATGTAGAACGAGAGTTTTCCAGTTCGCTGCATTTTGATCATTCGATCGTCGAAAATACGCAGACGCATCATGTATTCGAGGCCTTGGATAAGGGTCTCAGCATCGAGCTTTGGATCCCATTCGCCACTGGCGATGCCGTTGTCATCGAGCACCCGCACCAAACCGACGGCGTGATTCACGGTGTCTTGTGCCGAGCAGGACAAGGGGTCAGGTCGGTTCAAATCGCCCGGTTGTTCCTTGAATTTACCGCCAAAATCCGCTTCGTCACCCGGTCGGAACGGAGGTCGCCCGATGGTGTACGGCGTGGTGGTGGCTGTCACTCTCTCGGTCATTGGTTCACCTCATTCCATCCCGCTCTTAAGGTGTGCCGGTGCTTCGTCTGCTTGGTTGGCAACGTAGACATAGGCACCTGGCATTGATTCTGTGTTGTTGGGGTCTTGCGTTTTCCGCAGCAGAAGGCCGGCTTTGAAGGATGAACGGACAAGTGGTCCACTGGCGATGCCTGAAAATCCGATGCTGATGGCGTGTTGGGCCCACAAGTCATACATTTCTGGCTCGGGAAAGCGGTCAACGGTCAAGTGCCGCTCTGAAGGTGCGAGGTATTGGCCAATGGTGACAAGGTCTACACCAGCACTTCGCAACAAATCCAGTGCTTCGGTGATTTCCTCATCCGTTTCACCGACGCCAACCATGATTGAAGATTTTGTCAAGATGTCAGGTCGCAGTTGCTTGGCTGCACGAAGGATCTCAAGCGATTGAGAAAAGGATGCTCGGTGGTCTCTTACCGTTGCATCCAGCCGTGGCACGCATTCGACGTTGTGAGCAAACACGGAAAGAGGGCTGCCATCCAGAAGGTGAGCGAGGGCTTCGTGGTCCCCGGCAAGGTCTGAGCACAGCAGTTCGAGGGTAACTCTTGGTTGTCGATCATTGACCGCTTGTATGCATTGCTTGTAGTGGTCTGCTCCACTGTCGGGTAGATCGTCTCGGTTGACCACGGTGATGACGGCGTGACGCAAGTTCATCGATTCCACAGCATTGGCTAGGTTTTCTGGCTCTTCGAGGTCAAGCGCAGGAGGCGTTTTGATGGTGCCAACCGCACAGAATCGGCACCCTCTGGTGCATTCTTGGCCTGCGATCATGAAGGTTGCATCCCCGCTTGCCCAGCAGTCGTGTATGTTTGGGCACCGTGCTTCTTGGCACACGGTGTGAAGGGTGTTGTCTTTGACAGCCGCTTTTGTGCTGTTGAAAATGGCCTGCTGTTCGCCAGATGGCAGAGCGGTTCTGAACCATGGAGGCAGCCGTTCTCGCTTTGCTTTTGGTCGTGCAGCAGGAGGCAATCGTTCGGCCATCGGGAGTGGTTTTCCAGACATTCCGCTCCCCCCTCTGGTTTTGCCCACGCCTTGCCCATCAAAAAGGTGCGCTGTCAAGGCTGTATCGCCTATTCTGCTGAATGTTTACCAGACGCATATCCGTTTTGGCAGTGAACGAGCATTGATGAGCAATGAGCGCAAGGCACGGCTATGGCGAAAGGCGTTGCGCTTGTGACCGGAGGTGGACGCCGCATTGGGGCCGAAATTGTTCGCTCATTGATCCGAGCTGATTGGTATGTGCTGATTCATGTTCGCTCATCGAAAGACGATGCCCTTGAATTGCTGGCAGGTGAACAAAGCCATTCTGCAGAACAACCCGCAGGCGAGGTGTTGGTTGCAGACCTCTCAACCGATGAAGGATTGGCCGATCTCATCGAGGGTGCAAAGAGGGTTATTTTAGAGCAAAACGCCCAAGGTCTTGGCGTGCTTGTTCACAACGCATCAATCTATACAACGAAAGACTACGAGTCTGTTTCCCTGCAAGAGTTGCGATTAAACATTCGAATTCATCTCGAGGTTCCTTTCCTTTTGACCCAAGGGCTGACGGCGCAATTAAAGACAGGTTCAGGTTGTGTGATCGGGATGATTGATACATCGCTTGGACGAGCTTGGGACGGACTTTCCCATTACACCTCAACAAAAGCAGGATTGCGTCAGTTAATGATGAACCTCGCAGGCGATTTAGCACCTGATGTTCGTGTCAACTGTGTCGCGCCTGGTGCTATTTTGGCCGCAGATTGGGAGGCCGAACATTTCGCTTCCGTGATCGAACGGGTGCCACTCGGTCGGGGTGGTACGCCAGAGGATGTGGCGAAGGCCGTGGTGTTTTTGACAGAATCAGAGTATCTTTCAGGCCAAGTCATCAACGTCGATGGCGGCTGGTCCGTTGCTCCTTAAGCCATGCTTGCTAGGGGTTTTCTTCAAAACATGTGGTTTGCTCGGCTGAGGTGCAGGGGTGGCTGAGGTGGTCAAAGGCGCCGGGCTTAAGATCCGGTCCCGTATGGGTTCGTGGGTTCGTATCCCACCCCCTGCACTCCTTTTTTCTGCACATATTCCCCCCCTCGTAGAGGGGGTTTGTGTGAACAAACAATGCAAAACCGTTTAACACTCGGTCGGGCAGGGCAACCCGGTGAACACCTTGATGACCTCTCACTCTTCCGCATCCGGTCGATTTTTGGCCCTTTTGCTCACTGTCATCATGCTTGGCGGTCTGGCGCCGCTCGGATCCAACCCACTTCCGGTATCCTCAAGCGAGGAAGTGCTCGAAGAACCTGTTGAGCCAATGAACTCAGCTTCTTCCTGTTTTACTTGCCAATCCTACGATCTCTACCTCGATGAGATGAATTCAGAAAACGGTGGCGACGGATCCATCACCACCCTCGAACCCTCAGGTGCTCACCAAGAGGAAAGCGCCCTCGGAGGGCTTGAATTCCGCAGTGCAGAAATGATTTCTGACCTGCTTGTTTACGGTCGAGACAACACCGATAAGGTGACGTTGAACCTCTTTTTACAATTCAAGGGCACCCAAGGTTCCACCGCCGATGTGACCTACTCGCTGAAATCGGGTGACTCAGAAATCGATTCAGTTTCGGAAACGTTTGACGATCCGTGCACCGGGGGCACCTTTGGAACGAGTTCCTGTTCTTGGACGCAAACCATCATTGATTTCGACGTCCCATCCGATGGATTCACCGTTGCCAACGGAAAACAAATCCGACTTACCGTCGATGCTCAAGCCACATGTGAGGGCAGCGGCGGCGGTGGGATTGGCGGAGGAAATTGCGAAGTCAATGTAGCCTACGGTGATGTTGAGCAAACCAGTGGGTACTCAAAACTTGAGATGAAGGCAAACGCCCTCGCAAACTCGGTCGTGAAAGTCCACAAGCCTGGTGGCGGTTTCCTCGACCCAGAAGTGACAGAATGGTCGCCGAATCACCGCCCTGAGTTCCGTGACATGCAGTTCTCGGTTGATGTTCGAGATGCCTTCGGTCGCGACGACATCCAAGGCGTCGACCTTGTGATGACCACGCCAAACGGTGCAGGGACCGTCTTTTCCAAGTCCTTCGATGATGATGATTTGAAACTCGATAACAACGGTCTTGTTGGGAACTTTACTTACACATACGAAGCAGGAATTGAAGCTGGTGAGTATCCAGTGCAACTTGAGATCAGCGACGTACAAGGCCATACCTTGGTGTTTGAACACAGCGGGCTTGAATTCGTTGAACACGATATTTACCTCACTTTGCCAAACACTCAACCCGATGTTGTGTTAATTGCACCGGGCCAAACGTCGATTATTGAGTTCTTAATCGAACACACGGGTGCAAGTTCATCGCAACTTGAAGTGAGGTTCGACCTTGCTCGCTCTCTCCCTTCAACGTGGTCAGATCCAGTATGGGATCGAACGGACAAAAATTACCCATTGTCCGGTGGCGGCGATTTCTACCGTCCACAGTTGTCCATCGAAGTTCCAGACGGTGACTTGACCTCCGCACCGAACACCCTCGAGATTGAAGCACGGGTTTACGCTGAAAACAATGAGGGAATTATGGTCGAGGTCGAGGTTGAAACGATCATCCTCGATATCGAAGAATCGGATGTCAATGCTCCACCTCGAATCGCAGTTTTTGAAGACGATGAGCATCAAAAACAAATCGCAGACTCAACTCGACCAGAAGCCTATGACGAAACGCTTTCGCATTACGTCGATTCAGGTGATGTGAGCGGGGATTTCTTCATTGATATCTTCAACGCAGGATTCGTTACTGACAGTTTCAAGTTGCGTGTGACCGACATTCCTGATGCTTGGGATTACAAGTTCTACGACAATGAAACTGGTTTGGAACTTGAAGAAGAAGGCATCCTTTTCGTCACTCCTGACGTTGGGTCGCACCAAATCCTCACTCTACGAATGGATGTGTTCCCACCTTCAGAGCGCAGCGCGCAAGACATCGGTATGGTCGACATTACAATTTCAAGCCAAGGCGATTCAGAACTAACCACTGACGTTCAGTTCACTGTTCACCGCACCTTTGGTGTCCTCGTGGAAGTGATCGCTGATTCAGACAGTGGAACGCTCGGAAACGTGGGCCCGGTCAATCCAGGCACGGAATTGTGGTACAACCTTCGCATCACCGATTCAAGCGACACCCTTGGTCAAACCACCTGGCGAATCATCAATCCGTCAGACCTTGACCGCAATAAGGAACAAGACACGGATTATTCTTCTTGGGATTACGCAATCTCCAATGGCTCAGAATCGGACATCGTCGTTGTTTACCTTGAATCGGACCAATACGCCGATCTAAAACTGAGTTTAGAACTCGGTGATAACGTCGAGGCTGGCAACCATACAGTCTACGTACGAGTGGTCGAAGAGGGCGTTGATGCTCAAGATGCTCGTTACTTTGACCTCCCTGTAACCGTTCAGGTTCGCGAAGATGTTCAACCAGGACGCCTCGTCATCACAGATGCGAGCAGCTCTTTGGTTCGCTTCACCTCTGCTGAATTCCAAACGGTTGAATTTATCATTGAAAATGAGAACAATATCCCGCTCGATGTCGTGATCACCCTCGAAGAACCATTGGGATGGGATGCATTGATTCGCGCCTCCTCTGACCAAACGGGTGGCAGTTTCCTCTTGCTCACCCTTCCAGCCTACTCGAGCAAGGATTTCTCACTGGCCATCACACCTCCAAACAACCTCAAGAATGGAGAAACGATTGAGTTCAACCTCATTGTGACGCCAATGGATGAAGAAGTGCCTTACGATTTGGAATACACTCAAAGCAGCAAGCACGTCTTTAGCACGGCGTGTGAAGGAGCATCATGCCTGCTGAATGAAATCGTCAACCCTGAGAAGCAAACGCTCGCACTTGGTGCAGGTCTTGCTGCCGTGTTCATCTTCGCTGTCTACCGACGAGGCCAACTCTCCGGAAACGTATACGAAGACGAGGAATTCCAATCCTTTGGTGAGGACATTGATGCATCGGTCGAAAAGGACATTCCACCAGTGGTTATTGAAGAAGAAGAGGACGACGATCTCGAACTTTTGGACGAACTTGACTCCCTTTGAGGTCTCAGGGTTCAAACCCGCTCACTTTTCGGGCTACTGCGAGTTGTTTTCTCTGCGGGACGGATGCCCATTTTACCGTTAAAAAAAGAGCATTGTATGAACATCGTACCATTTCCCTTATGAGGCATCAAAACAGCCCAACGCTTGTGACAACCATGCGTACGCCTTCTTCCCCCTCGAAGCCGCGCTCTCAATGGCAAATTTTGGAGCACCGCGACAGCATCAAATCTGTGGCATTGGTTGCTCTGATGTTGTTCTCTACTTTTGCTTCAATTCAGTACGGTACGTACGATGCCCTTGCGGCGAGTGACCAGGATGGTGACGGCCTCACTTACGGTCTCGAGTACCTCATGAACACACAACCCAACGATCCCGATTCCGATAACGACGGCCTGCCCGATGGGTGGGAATGGCAGTACGGTCTTGACCCTCTTTCCAGTTCGGGTGGCGACGGTGCGGTCGGTGACCCCGACGGCGATGGCATGTCCAATCTTCAGGAATACTCCTACCTCCAACCCACTTCATGGGACATTGCAAGCACCTCAGGTGTGCTTGACAATGGTGTGTGGTGGAACGGCACTGTGCCAGTCAACGACTGGGACGAGGAAAACGCCCTCCAATACAACCGGCCCGGCTGCGGTGACAGCGGAAACGACGGAACCGGTTCAGTGATTCTTTGCGATGAAGATCCAGTCGGAAACATCTGCACCAACGGCTTTGATGATGACAAAGACGGCTTTGTCGACTCGGCAGACCCAGACAACGATGGCGATGCAGATTGTTCATCCAATGACGACGACGGTGATGGCATCGAAGACGAAGACGTAGCTGGATGGGACACAGACGGCGATGGTATGGACGATGGCTGGGAAGCTGCAAACGGCCTCAACGCAACAAATCCAACCAACGATGACGGGCCAAACGGCGACCCCGATGGCGATGGTCTGACCAATTTGATGGAATACGTCAACCCTACATGGACCACAATGTGTGGTGCATCACCGTGTTTCCGCAACGGGCCTGATGGCTTGGTGACTGAAACCACTTCACCCTGTGATCCAGTCAATGGTGTTGGACCGGGTGGTTGTGCGACCTTTACGGCTGAAGTTGACGGCATCACCTCAACCAACCCTCAACGGGCAGATACAGATGGTGACGGGCTGAACGATTCTCTGGAAGCGTTGACCCTGCTTACCGATCCAACTTCCTCGGATACAGACGGCGACGGCATCAACGACGGTGTCGAAGTTTCTGGCCAATACGGGAACCCTGCACAAGCAACCGACCCACGAAACAACAACACCGATGGTGACGCTTTCGATGACGGTGAAGAAGACCTCAACTCCAACGGCGTGGTCGACGCTGGTGAAACAGACCCGACTCGACGAGAGGATTCAGGTGATGAAGACAACGACGGCATTCAAAATTGGGAAGAAAACCTCTCTTGCACCTTATGGGACATCGCAGATACAGATTTCGGCGGCATCAATGACGGTGATGAGCGAAACGTCTCCCATGGAACCGACCCTTGTGATTCACTGGTGAATTTCGAAACCACAATTGTCACCTTCAACAACGGTAATGGCCAACTTGACGTTGCTGATGGCAGTGGGTTCAATCCAGCAGGAGGTGTGGGTTGGTTCAACATATCGGGTACGTGGACGCCGTTCGCCTATTCGACGGTTGTCAACGACGTTGTCCAAGGCGTCTCAATCTCCCCAGGCACAGCAACTCAAGTTTCGAACCGCAATGGTTCGTTCTGCCACACCGCTGCGACAGCAGACGGAAGCATCGCCAACACCCGTCAATACTGTGACGATGATTATGCAGACAGCGACGGTGACGGTCTTGCAGATTGGCAAGAACTGCTCGGCACCTTTGGTTGGTTCTCCAACCCTACGCTTGTTGACAGCGATGGCGACGGTGCAAATGATTTCGATGAAGTCTTTGGCAACACGGATCCTAACGAGCCGTGTACAAATCTGCTTGATGATGACGAAGATGGGTTGAACAATTACTTCGAAACAAGCACGGGATGTGACCTTGTGTACATTGGCATTAACAACGGATCAACCGATGCATGGGTCACCGATGATGCTCAAGCAGACACCGATTCTGGTGGCGTGGCAGACCGGACCGAATACTTCGATGGCACCAACCCGGAAAACAATCCCGCCGACGACCTTCTTCCGTCCGACTTCGATGGCGACACCATTCCTGATGCAGTTGAAAACCAGACTGGGACAGATTGGACCAACCCAGATACCGACGGTGGAGGTATGATTGATGGATTGGAATGCACACAGGAATTCTGGGTCATTAACTGCCTTGGAAGTCCGTTTGACCCGTTCGATCCAAGCGACGATTTGGTCGCTTCTGAAGTCGTCTTCTGGGCCAACAACAGCACCGGTGTGGTCGATTTGGACGCCACTCAACGCTGGCGACAATACACCAACGACTTCTACACAGGTACAGCCTATGCTCACATCGCTGAGGTGCACCCTGCTGAAACTGTGATTTTGCCTTCTTCCAACTTCACCCACCTCGCAGACATGGCCTTCGCCAACGACACGGTCGAATGGATCATCACCTACAACAATCCGCCAGTCACAGGAGGGCTGGCGTTGCCCGCTTCATGGTCCAACATGTCGTTTTATGTCGACCCGGCCGGAGAACTCGACCGTTCCAATGACACGCACAATGTCAACATCATCGCTGGACCGATTCAAGAAATTTTCATTCAACAACCTGAGTTCTACTTTGATTGGGCTACGCTTGCTTCAACCACAGTTCCTGGCCAAGGCTTCGCCTATGAATTGGCTACTCCTCCACAAATGAGCAATTTGAGTAACCCGCTTTCCTCATTGCTCAACGTCACCAACGCTGTGATCACTGAAGCCGGAGCAACCAATGCCTATGACAGCGCATTGGCCTTGCAGACCTTCCTCACAGACGGAAACGCAACAACAGAATTCAAGCGTAATTACAACGGCTCAGGAATTCCATCCTCGGAAGACCTCAGCGTTGTTCTCATCGAAGCAGCTAAAGAAGGAACATGCAATGAATTCAACACCGCATTCGTCACCATGGCCCGCCTTGCTGGACTTCCCGCACGCTATGTCAGTGGATTTGCCGGCGGCACTTGGAACGGTGATGGCTACGCCGTCTTCCCAGAAGATCGAACCACTTGGGGTGAAGTTCGCTTGCAGCAGAACAGCGCTAACGGAAACACTGACCTCGGTTGGATTGCGTTTGACGCATGCCCACCTGCTGAAGAGATTGAGATCGTCAATCAGACCATCTCCTCGCTTGTGTGGGACCGAGACCTCACCTCATCCCTCAACGTGACAGGCCAACTGCGCTTTGTCGAAAATGGAACACCAATTCCTGACTTGCCAATGGTTGGCTACCTCGTACCGCTCGCTGAAGCTGGCGGTGTACCCGGGCCTGCAGCGATTCCAAGTTACGAGATGGGCGCCGTCATCACAGACGAAAACGGCACCTTCGAAATCATTGGTAATCCGCTTGAACCGGGTGCACCAGGTATCCATCGAATTGTCATCAAGCACCTCCAATCAGGGTATGTATCTGAAGATGGTATCATCTTTGATGGCTTCATCAACGTCACCGATGATTCCCTCATCAACCATACCGGGCCAAACGCCATCGACGCTCCTGTCGTAGGGGCTGGTGCGACCACAATCATCACAGGAACCCTCTCTTTGGAGAATGCACCAATGAATGTCATTGCCTCGATTGCCGGCCAAGACACTGTGCCCGAGGTCTGGTTGACCTACACCTCTTCGGTCGATGGACTCGTGAACATGACCACCAGCATCGGATTTGGCGGCGACTGGAGTTTCGAAGTTGAGCTTGATCCTTTGGAAACAAAAACCAATCTTTCAGCAACTCTTGGTTTCTCAGGCTGGCAAGACACGTCTGAGCCATCGATTACCCCAATTCAATTCCACTTGCTGCCTTCCACCAAGGCGATTGTGCTGGATGTGCGTGACGCACCAACCCTTACGGCGACGCTTGAAGGGCCGCTCTCCAACAACAGCATCATCCTCATCGACGACAACATTTGGGTCAATGGTTCAGCAGTGACCTCCGGCGCAAATCCTGTGTCGATGCTCGGGAACCTCTCGTTCTCGATGCGCTCAAATGGCAGCGGAACCGATTGGATTGAAATTTTCAACCAAACGGTGAACGGTACCTTCTCTGTACAGCACTTCCTCACAGCGGGTGTCGCTCAAATCAGCGCGGGTGAAATCGAACTACAAGTTCGCTTCTTCCCCGATTCAATCGAAGCAACAGACGACGCTAACATGTCTTCAGGCGCTCCGTATCTCTTGCGAGGTTGGCTGCAATTCAGCACACAATCGGTTTCTCAGTTGAGAGGTACTGAATCAGTGGTTCTGATTTCCATGACCGATCACCGAGGGGTTGACACTGATTTGCTTGCTTCAGGCAACTTCGACTTCACCTTCAACGGGACCTGGGTCAACACGACCGTCGATCCAGAAAGTGAAACCATCACCCTGAACTGGTTCCTCGATGCTGACATGTATGCAGGCGACTATCTTCTTGACATCAGCTTCAACGGTTCTGACTTGTATCAGGCATCGATTGGGCAAGGGTCTGTACGGGTTGCTGCTGAAGTGGATTGGAACATCACGTTAGCCCAAGATTGGACTCACATTGGCAATTCATCCTACATCTTCGGAGATATTTTCGATGCTGTTCACACCAACCGTAAGGTGCTTGGCGACAACATCACCATGCTTTCATTGTTCATGACAACCCTTGAGGGGGCTCCAATTGATTTGTCTCAAGGTCTTCTGAACAACACCACAAGCGAATACAACCTGAGCTTTACCGTGCCAACCACAAGCCCTTCGAACGCCTACGACTTTATTCTGGACATGGATTTCGACTCTCAGGCGCCCATTGGAGGGGCGTACTATCGCTATGTTGACACAACGGTCCCACCAGCACTTCCGGTTCCTCCTTCGACCCTTGTCGGGTTTGAATCTGAATTCGTCGTCTCAACCGATCGAAGAAATCTCATTGTGGAGATGAACGGTACAATTGATTTCAACGCAACCATCACCGATGTTGCGGACGATTCCAATGTGAGTGATGCATCAGTGGAGTTCATCTTCGACTATGGCAACACCAATGTCTCCATAGGCACGGCGATCAGCGATGCTGCTGGATTTGCAGGTGTGGGTTGGACCGCATCTGGAATTGCACCAGGCTATTACGATGTCCTGATGGTTGTCTACGACGATCTTACCGACCCGTTGGCAACCGGTAGCACAAGGCGAACAGGAAACTCCACACTCGTCAACCTCACAGTGCAGGTGCCGAGTGATTTCAGAATTGATAGTGTTCCAAGCACCGTCACCGCGGGATTAAACTTCAACGTCCTAGGGCAAGTGCTCGATGGCGACAACGCCTCTCGTCCGCTGATCGCTCCGGTTCAAATGAGCGCCTTCTGGCTCAGCAACCCTGAAGAATTGTTGGTTCCAAATTACCAGACCTCTCCGAATGGTACATTCAACATGAGCATCCCAACCGATACTTCTGGAAACGGAACCGTCCGTGGAAACAAGGTGCTTGTGCTCTCAGTTGTTGAAGGCTCTTCACCGTTCTACCTTACCGCAAGCACACAAAATGGCATCTTGGTCATGGGTGTCTCTCGGTTTGAAAACATACAACCACTCAATCCAATCCTTGTCAACCGTGGCGATGAGGTGAACATCAGCGCTCGACTTGTCGAATCATCCAACCTCTTCCTTCCGTTAGGGTCCTATGATGTGGACATTGAATTCCATGAAACTTGGTTGCCCGGAACACAAACCGATGGCGGAGGGTTCGCCAATTTCACCTACTTGATTCCGACAAGTCATCCACTTGGATTGATCAACGTGAACTTGGTGTTCAACGGTTCGTCAGACCTTCTGGCGACCAACGTCAATCTTTCATCGATCACCATCCGGTCTACCACCATCTTGGTCGTTGACCCAATCGCGGCAAATCCTGTTGCTGGTACTTCGTTCAACGTCAGCGGAACAGTGCTCAGTGACAACAACTCCGGCCTTGAACAGCGGGATGGTTCGCTGCTTCCTGCAAACATTCTGTTTGCCGTGAACGACCAGCCAGTTGGCTTCACAGTGAACGGTGGAACCGTTGGCATCGGGGGCGTTTGGAGCGCTACCATTACGCTTGGAGCAAGTTTCCCAGCAGGCAACAACACCATCGCAGCCACCTACATTCCGAACGTCAACTACTATGTTGGATCAACAGCGAACGAGACCTTTGACAGCAGAGGGTTCACAACGCTGCTGTTCGTCAAGCCCTCCCTTGATGGAATTGGCGCACCTTCGCTCAACGACCGCACAGAACGCGGGACGAATGTGTCCTTCCAAGTGCTCCTGAGGGACAACACGGATGCTCCAATCGGAAATCAAACCCTCTTGGTGAGCCTACCTGGACTCACGCCTTCGACCTTCACGACCTTCGCTAACGGTACCGCAGCGGGTACGATTGCCGTGCCATTCAACCTCTCAGTTGGTCCGTCTGACATCCATGTGGAATTTGGTGGAATACCTGGCACAACCGGTCTCATTGGCTCCAACGCCACAACTCAGTTTGTGGTTCTTGGTCAAACGGATTTGACCATCAGCGAAGCACCTTCAACGCTGACTGCTGGTGACTCATTCATCGTCAATGGTTCACTTGTCGATGACCTTGGTCTCCCGTTGATGACCAACGGTGTCCCTTCGATTGCTGTTGTTCACCTGCTCGTTGATGGGGTGCCCGTGTCCAGCATTGAAACCGATGCTCAAACAGGTGCGTTCACCATTGGATGGACCTTGCCAGAAGACACAAGCGCTGGTCCTCACTTGATTGAGGTTCGCTTCCTTGGCGGAAGGGATTGGGTCGAGCCAATTGGCGTCGGCGACCAAATCAATCCTGAATACTACATGCCAAGCATGGATCAAGTTGGGTTCAATGTAAGCGTTCCAACCAAGATCTTGCTCTTGACCCCCGGTGGGAACGTCGATCGGGAAGACACCATGACCATCCAAGGTCGTCTGCTTGACTTGGTTGATACGCCGCTGCCGGGCCTCACCGTGGAAGTTTGGCTTGATGGCCAATGGATGACCAACGTCACAACCGATGAAAACGGCACATTCACTGCGGTCTATCCAGTTCCAGCTGACGCCGCTCTTGGACCTGTGACTTTGGAAACGAGGTTCATTGGGACGACCTTTTACCTCCCAAGCGAGTCCATGGGTACATGGACTGTCTACAGTCCAATTCAAGTTACTGTGAGCATGGAAAGCCCTGTTGCAGTGGCAGAGAACATCACGATCTCCGGTTCAGTGGTTGACAATCAACTGCTTGGAATTGAAGGCCATGTTGTGGACCTCACCGTTGAAGGCGTCCTGTTGGCAAGTGTCCTTACCGACCAAAACGGGGATTTCACCTTCGATTGGACCGTGACCGACCTCTTCTCCTTTGGAAACCACACGCTTGAAGCCCGAGCTGAGGCACAAGGATACTACCGCTCAAATGCAGGCAATACGACCTTCTTCTTGGCCCACCGATCTGACATCACGCTTGTCTTCGATGAAGGTCGGGATTCAACCCGTGGAGACACTTGGTCGCTTTCAGGTCGCTTGTTTGACATCGACACCGTCAACAACGACGGCCTACCATCCATGATGGTCAGCATCCGTCTTGATGATGTGGAGGTTGCAACAGCAACAACCCTTGGCGATGGAACATGGAATGCCATTGTTCCTGCAACCATGGAACTGGCCCGCGGTGAACATACGTTCACCGTAGCCTTTGCCGGTACCAGTGCTCACCTTGAAGCGTCCACAAGCGCAACAGCACTCGTTTGGTCCAACACCGTGATCACCATTGATGGGACTTCCTCGAACATCATTGTGCGAAGCGATGATGTCTTTGCCCCAATTATCCTCACTGGTTCAGTGGCCGAAATCGGTGGTCAAGGTGAAGTCTTCAACAACCTCACCTTGTACCTGGGTAATGGTTCAGATTGCGTTTCAAAGCGTGAAGGTGCTCGTTGTTTGGATGACATCCAAGTTGCCTGGAACAACGGAAACTTCTCGATGAGTGGGAAGGCACCAGCATGGCTCAATGCTGGAGGCCAATACCTTCACATCGATGCTCCACGAAACGATGCTTTGTACCTCAACGGGGCGACTCAAAGTCATCTGATCTATGTCAAGGTCAACGCTGACATCGACGTGTCAATCAATGACATCATTGAAGACGAACAAGAAGATGTTGCTGGCAATGTCATCATCACCGCTCAAGACACCGATCAAGGCATCTCTGGAATCCAAGTGACGATTTACCTGTACAATGAAAACGGGACACAACTTTCCACACCGATTCAACCATTGACTGATGAGAATGGCATTGCTGCGTTCGAGTTCAATTCTGACCCACCATACGGTGATGTGGACGAATGGGGCGAAGTGTACTTCGAAATCCTGGTTGATGACCCACGACTTTCGGATCAAAGCCGAGCCGACTTCGATGCGCTGGCTGCTGATTCACCATGGGCTCCTGACTACCAATACGCTGAGGTCACTGAACCTGTTCCAACATGGGTCTACATCCTTGCGCTCTTGATCGCTGCAGGTGCAGCAGCAGGAACCGTGCTCTATCGCAGAAAGAAGTCACAGGAGTTGCTTGAAGAAGCAGCGGAAATCTTTGCCTACACCGCCGAACTTTTGGCTGCTGGTGATTCCATCCGTGAAGCGATTTTCACTTGCTATCAGAGCCTCTGTGCTGCATTCCAAGAACATGGGTTCCTCCGCCGAGACTTCGAAACTGTTCGTGAATTCGAGATGGCCATTCGTCAAGCGATGCCACAAATCTCTGATGAGGCATTGGTCGCTCTGGACAACGTCTTCGAGCAAGCAAGGTACAGCAGGGAGGAACTTGGTTCTCAACACCAAGCCGCTGCCCAGCAAGCTTTGGAGCGAATGGGACAAGAGATCGCAACGCTGACCAAGGTTCCAGCACGTTGATTGAAACGAAATCCCGACGTGACTCAGGCAAGGGTCAACGTCTGGTGGACTGAGTCTCACCAGCGAAGGTGCAAGCGCCCGTTGATGTAGTGGGCACTGATGTCTTCGCTTGAATCAGGTAGGGGCATTTCTCGCTCAAGTGGTTCGTTTTCACCATCGGCGATGACTAAGCGAACCAATGTGGTCTCCCCTTCCTTCTTTGTGAACACCGCTACGTCTTCGGCGGTGACGCCAAGGAGCGGTATGGTCAATCCGTCCGGGTTGATTGTTCCATGAAGGGCCTCGACCATCCACTTCAGCTGTCGGTCCGGCTCGGTTTCTGCGAGGTGAGATTCTGGGAGCATACCAGCGGAGATGAGCACTTGGGTGTGCATTGATTGCACTTCGTTGAGGTGGCCTGCAGCATCATGGAATGAAGCATGCAATGCTTCCACTGAAGGATTGAAGCCTTCGATGTTGGCCACTTCATCTTGAAGAGGCAATACAGGGCCTGTTTCAGTGTCAACATCGAGGGGTTTCCATGACGCCATGCTGTTGGGGTTATGTGCGGCCTCCATGAACCTTCGTCCTCCAAGCGATGAATGTGTTCACCCTTCATCAATGGTGTGGACCCTCGAAAAGAAGCGCCTTGCAAAACTTGCCGTTGTCATTGGCGTGTTGGTGGCGTTCATCCTCAGGTCCCTTGGGTAACAGGTAGCGTAGGTGCGGTCGGTGTGCCGTTGATCGAGCAGGAGAATTAATGCACGGTCTCCAATGGAACGAATTGGCCTTCCCATCGCTTGCAGAATCGCATTGATCGCTGGTTGCGTCACTGTGTATCGCCATGCATTGTTGGCTCCAAACCGGTCGCTTGCGTAGTCCTTGAGCGCACTTGAAAGCACCGATGGCGGTGCGTTTGGTATGCCGATGCAGGCCACGGCATCCAAGATGCCGCCATTGTAATCGATGCCTTCCGAGAGGCGTGCGCCATAAACGCCACAGAGCAGGATTCGTTTTCCAGCGCTTCGTTCGCTGCGAAGGTCCTCCACGAGGCGGTCAATGTCGTTTTTACTCCATTCTCGGCTTTCGATGATCTTTCGAACACCTTGGAAGTGGGTGTTGGCAAGGATTTCCTCCATCATCTTGTAGGACGGGGCAAAAACAGCAATGTGGCCAGGTGTGCCTTCGATCAGGGCCTGGATATGGCTGCGGATTTTATCCCACATCGCAGGAGACCGCTGTGTGTATTTGGTCGAGACGTCTCCAGCGACCAGCACAGGTCGACGTTCACCAGCGAAGGGTGAATCATAAGCCGTTTTCGTGGTCTTTTGAGTGGGTAGGGCCAGCATGTCAGCATACATTTGTGGCGGGTATAACGTACCAGACATCAAAATCGCTCCAGCGGTGTCCTTGAACACCGGTCCGGAAACCAATCCTGGATCCAAGAGGTGGGATGTGATTTTCCCTTCCTTGCCTTTCGCACTGAACACGAGGCAAAGAGCCGTTGTGGACCCAAAGCCGTTGACGCAATCAAGGATATGGCCCAATCTGTGTGAGTCAGGCTCCATAGGGTCTTCGCCTTCTCCGACATCCAAGTCGATATCGCATCTGTTCAATACGTCAGCGAGAAGTTGCATCCTGTGTTCCTTCTTGACGGTGTGTCGGGCTGTGGATTGAACCTGTTCTTCGGAAAGTGTCTGCTGACCCGAGATGCCTTCGTATTCATCGCATGCTTTGTGAAAGAGTTCATTGAAACGGTCAACCTCCACATTCAGTTCGTTCACATCCCCCGTGAGATCATTGTGAAGTTGACGGAATAAATCGGCCGTCTTTTGCCGTACAATTTTCATCACGCCAAGGGCCCAGGTGGCCAAATCCAATTCGAGACCGGTTGAATCTGCACCCGTCGTTTGGTAGATTGCAGTAAGGGCTCCAGTGTATTCCTCCAGTTCCATTGTGGCGTTGCGGGCAATGGTGGGTGTGATCACACGCTCCATCGTCATTCGAATTCGATCGGGAAGGTTGTGTGCCTCATCAACGATGATGATGATGTCTTCCATTGGTAAGCCCATCGCTTCGAGGCTGGAGCTGCGCACCCCCTCGTCAAAGAGGTGGTTGTAATCGCCAACAAACACATCTGCATGATTGGCCGCTTCCCTCGCTGCTTTCCAAGGGCAAGTTTGCGCAATTTGGCCGTCAACTCGGTGTATTTTGGCTAAATCGACGAGTTCGTCAACGTGCAGAGGGCTGTCAAGAATTCGCTTTGTCAGTCCGGGTGCTTTGGTTAACCATGGCTTGCAGGTTTTTTCCCTGCGGGCTCCGCTGCACAACATGGAGAACACATGTGAGGATTCCTTGGCAAAGGGCTGGACGCACATGCCGGATTGTCCGATCATGTCCACGAGGGTCACAGGGTCTTGTTCACGTCGTAAGGCGTTGATTCGACGAACGGTGTCAACCACAATGCGGTGCTGGGATTGTCTTGAGGTGAGAAAGAAAATAGTTTTCTTATTCGGTGTGGCCTCTGCAATCTCGAGCGCTGCTGCAAGTGCAGCGGCGGTTTTTCCAATTCCTGTTGGGGCTGCAGCAAGGTGAAAACCACCTGAGCGAAGCGCTTCTCGACATTCACGGATCATGTCTATTTGGCCAGGCCTTGGTTTTGCATGGGCTAGATAGGGGAATTCCTCACTCGAATCGAGTTCTCCCCCTGTTGACATACCCGCACATGACAGTCGACCCCTCTAAAGGATTGGGGGTGAGGCTACAGCCAGCGGCTGCACTGTTGAGCATCATTGTGCCCAGGAATGTGGGGGGCCTGGGCACGTGGGAACCACCAACTCAGCTAGCTGGGGTGGAATCGAAGTCCCCCCGCCCGTCTTTCGGGGGGAGGTGTGTTGGGTTGTTTTGTCCGTTGCGCGCAAGACGGGCACGCAGACACAAAGCGGCTAATCCGTACAAGTTGGACTTTTCTTGTACAGCATCGAAGGTGGCGCCACGAGTTTCATCCGTTTCGTTTTGCCAATTCATTCCATCCCCTCCAGCACTCTCACCCACTCACTCGTGGTATTCTTTGTGTCGCATCGTAGATTCTTTGGCGTCAGCCAGCAAATCTTCGAGTTGGTCGTTTCGTTGAGCAAGCGCTTTTGTGGCGCTTGCAATGTAAAGTGAAAGCCCTTCTTGGGCGGCGATCTCAGGCGTTGTGCCTTGAAGTTCGTACAGGATGCCAAGGGACTTCTTGTCGCCATGGCCTAATGGGATTCGAACCGAATCCATGCCTTGGACCAACGGTTGCCCGTTAAGGAATTGCTGAATCGCTTGACGAATGACGTCCGAACGGTTTCGAGCACCATCGAGGCCAACACGTGCGTCAAGCATCATCAGATCGTCCTCAGTGATTCTGAGGGAGACGAGGTTGCTTGGTGCGGTCATCGTGGGTGGCTCCTGTGCCCTGTCGTATGCCCAGGGGACTATAAAGTATTCGTTTTGATTACGATATGTCATACAAGCGATGACGAGGCATTGGTGCTGATCAAATCACGTGCAGTGCCTCGATAAGCAGGTGGAATGGGGAAAGGGGACCTTCGGAAATTTGAATTCGAGCGTATACGGCGCATTTGTCACAAAATGGTCCGTTATGTCTCTAAATACCGCCACCCGCTGGTCTTGACATGGCCCTTGAACCATCGCGTGGATTGTACTTGTACCTTCGAGTCCTTAACGAAGCAATGGGTGATGAAATCATCACCGATGACGAAGCTCAAATTCTCCATGTGATGGCCAGCGCCCTGGGCGTTCGTCCAAGTGATACCGCAGAATGTATCTCTGTCGCCAGAGGAGAAGAACACAATCCTTTCGATGATTTAGAGGAGGACTATTCAGGTCACAGGATGGGCGATGTGGCCACTTACCAAGCCGCACTCATTGCCGCTTTGGATGATGAAGTCATCACCGAGGACGAATGGTCCATGTTGAACTCATTGCGCACCATCATCGGCATTCAAGAAGATCAGCACACCATGATTGAGGAAGCGATTCGTTCGATGGCAGAAGTGGATGAAGATGGCACCCGTCGGATTGAACGGCTTAATCGTTTCAACACCGTTTGCCCATACTGATTTGTTCTCATTCATTTGACAAAAGGTGGTCTGCGAAGCGCACGCCGAGGTAAGGCTTAGAAAGGGTCTGCATTTCGCCAAGAGCAATACATCCATTGTATATGTGATATTATGAGCGCTACCAAAGAGATCTATGATGCAGTGGTCGCACGCGACCCAAACCAACCTGAATTTCACCAAGCGGTATGGGAAGTCTTGGAATCGCTTGATCCAGTGATTGAGCAACATCCAGAGTACTACAGCATCGTCGAGCGAATTGTAGAGCCAGACCGCTTGATTCACTTCCGAGTACCTTGGGTTGATGACGCTGGAAATGTGCAAGTCAACCGTGGCTTCCGAATCCAATTCAACGGCGCTATTGGTCCTTACAAGGGCGGTCTTCGATTCCACCCAAGCGTCAACGCTTCCATCCTCAAGTTCCTTGCGTTCGAGCAAATTTTCAAGAATTCACTCACAGGTCTTCCAATGGGTGGCGGAAAGGGTGGATCGGATTTCAACCCAAAGGGCAAGTCTGATGATGAAGTCATGCGCTTCTGCCAATCGTTCATGATGGAACTATGGCGACACATCGGCCATAACTGTGACGTCCCTGCTGGTGACATTGGTGTCGGCGGTCGTGAAATTGGTTACATGTTCGGCATGTACAAGAAACTCCGAAACGAATTCCAAGCAGGTGTCCTTACTGGTAAGGGCCTTTCTTATGGTGGTTCTTTGATCCGACCCGAAGCAACTGGCTACGGCCTTGTGTACTTCGCTCGTGAAATGCTTGCTGCTCAAGGCAAGTCCTTCGAGGGCGCGACTGTCTCCATCTCAGGCTCCGGGAACGTTGCACAATTCGCTTGCGAGAAGGTTCTCGATCTTGGCGGTAAGCCAGTGACCATGTCCGACTCAAGTGGATTCATTCACGACCCAGAGGGTATTGACCGAGCAAAACTTGCTTGGATCATGGACCTGAAGAACAACAGACGTGGCCGAATCTCTGAGTACGCTGCAGAATACAGCAGTGCGACCTTCACCCCATCCGCTCCAGAACCCTCCTCAAACGGACTGTGGGGCGTGAACGTCGATGTCGCTCTTCCATGCGCAACTCAAAACGAAGTCAACGGTGCTGAAGCACAAATGCTCGTTGACAACAAGGTCATGGCTGTTGCAGAAGGTGCGAACATGCCGTGCACACCAGAAGCAGTCGAAATTTTCCAGAAGAACGGCATCATGTTTGCTCCAGGAAAGGCAAGCAACGCCGGCGGTGTTGCAACCTCAGGTTTGGAAATGTCGCAAAACTCACTTCGCTATGGCTGGACCCGTGAAGAAGTGGATGCAAAACTGGACAACATCATGGTCAACATTCACAAGAACGCTGCAGAGACCGCTGAAAAGTATGGCCGACCTGGCGATTACGTGTTCGGTGCAAACGTTGCAGGTTTCCTCAAGATCGCTGAAGCCATGCAAGCACAAGGCGTTGTTTGATTTTCAAATCAAACCCTTCGCAAGGGATTGATTTCATCGCAGGAGCGAGCCTCTATATGATGAATCTTCGAGGTTCATCCATGACCAGACTCAAAGTTGGCGATGCTGCACCACAATTCAACCTCCCAAGCCTCGATGGCTCATCGCTCGATCTTGCCTCATTCAAAGGCAAGCGAGTGATTCTGACCTTTTTCAGATTTGATTCATGCCCATTCTGCAACCTTCGAATTCACCGACTGGTCAAGCGCTGGAACGAATTCCCTGAAGATACGGTCATGGTTGGCATCTTTGATGCTAAAATTAGTGCCCTTCAGAAGCGAATGAAAAAGCATGAAGTCCCATTCCATCTTGTAGCTGATGAAACCTACGAGACTTTTCTGAACAGTGGTGTTCAAAAATCCTTTTTCAGGGTGATGCTCGCTCCACTCAAGGCCCCCATTACGTTCCTTGAAACGCTGTTCCGTGGTTATGTCCCAATGACGCTTTCAATCGCCAAACTCTCAACCCTTCCGGTTGATGTTTTGATCGATGAAGAAGGCAAGGTTGTCGAGGCTCACTACTGCAAGGATACTGTCGATCACATGCCGATTGAGAAGATGATCTCATTTGCTCAAGGCAATTGATGATTTACATCGTTAGCGCCAGTTTTGAGGCACTAGAAACCTCTCTTTACACCGACTGTGATGGAAGTGTGCCTGACCGAAACGAGCCTGGGGCCATTTACACCATTCAAGGATTCACCAACTGTGCTGAAGGATCTGAAGTGGCTCTTATCACGGTTCACTCGGGTGGTCACAACCTCTATCCAAACGATGCATGCACCCCCGACTTTGTCTGGAACTGTTTTGGTAGCCAAGGCCTTTGGGATGTTAACCAACTCGAATGGGACTTTTTGAGCCGCTTTTCCAAAGTGTGATTGAATTAAAGGATCATAACTCATCACTTCATAATCGGATGGGTGGCTGCACAAACGACCCATTGCGAACCCTTACAACCTATTTTTAGAGTTGAATGGGTATTGTAACATATCCGAATTGATTGGTTGATGGTTCAAACAGGACGGCTTTTTCATGCCTCTCCACCCATAATCCCAATCAATTCCGCGGCTCCAAATGAACTGTCAGAGCTAAAAGCGTTGAACAGGATGAAGAGGATGACAGCACCAATCACAAGAGGGTAAAGAAGACGGCTGACGAGGGCATAACCCTGATTTGCAAGACGTGTGAGTAAGGTATCGTCTGGAGAAAGTGCTTCATCATCCATGCTGAGAAGCCGACATTCCGATATCTAAATCTAACCCACCGTACTAAATTCATTCAATGATTTCGAGAGGGGCCCCCTTGCGAATGTATGCGTTGTATAGGGTAGCGTCTGACAAGACCCACTGCAACCCCTTCGATCACTACTTAATTTTGCAATGGGCGTTAGGGTAGACCTTTTGATAAGCCCCTAACTTATACAATCAGGCATTGAAAAAAATCGTGTTTATGTAGCCTAACAAATTAGGAAGTCTGTGGGTCGTCCGGAACGCACCCCTGTGTTCAAGAACTATCAGTTATGGCATCGAAGCATGAACAAAACACACGCCGTTCTTTTTGCCTTGATGATGTTGACCGTTTCTCTCGCCGGATGTTTCGGTGGTGATGACCCAGTTGAAGATGAAACTCCAGTAGAAACTCTTGATGATTGGCAAGTTCATTTTGCTTCATCTGCAGCTGATTTACCTACTTGTGATTCAGCAACAGACGGCCGGCTGTACTACGTTGACGCCGATTCAGAATTCCAAGTTTGCACAAGCAGTGGATGGGATGTAATCGATGTTTCAGGTCCTGCAGGACAAGATGGCGCTGATGGATCACAAGGGGCAGCCGGAACAAATGGCACTGATGGATCTGACGGAACTAATGGTAACGACGGCATTTCCACTTTAATCCGAATACTATCGAGTACTACTTGCACAACTGGAGGAAATTCCTTCGAGATTGGTGCAGATAATAACGGAGATGGAGTTCTTGATATCACTGAAGTTATTGTAACTGTGGATATTTGTAATGGAGTCGCTGGTCCAGCAGGCCAAGATGGTATTGATGGAAACGACGGTGCTGACGGTACAAATGGAACTGATGGCCAAGACGGTGCTCCTGGTAACCCTGGTGCTGACGGTACAAATGGAACTGATGGCCAAGATGGTGCTGATGGAAACGATGGTGCTGATGGAAACGATGGTGCTGACGGTACAAATGGAACTGATGGACAAGATGGCGCTGACGGAAACGATGGTGCAGACGGTACAAATGGAACTGATGGACAAGATGGCGCTGACGGAAACGATGGTGCAGACGGTACAAATGGAACTGATGGACAAGATGGCAACGATGGTGCTGATGGTGCTGATGGAAACGACGGTGCTGACGGTACAAATGGAACTGATGGACAAGATGGTGCTGACGGAAACGATGGTGCTGACGGTACAAATGGAACTGATGGCCAAGATGGCAACGATGGTGCTGATGGTGCTGATGGTGCTGACGGTACAAATGGAACTGATGGACAAGATGGCAACGATGGTGCTGATGGTGCTGATGGTGCTGACGGTACAAATGGAACTGATGGACAAGATGGCAACGATGGTGCAGATGGTGCTGATGGTGCTGACGGTACAAATGGAACTGATGGCGTTGACGGAAACGACGGAAACGACGGCGCTGATGGAACGAACGGAAGCGCTTCACCGAATACCATGTTGACCAGTATTTCTTCTCCTGCTGCATCATTGGGATGCAATGCAGGTGGCCGAGTTATGATGCAAGGTCTTGACAATGGAGATGGTGGAGGAACTGCTCAAAACGGTGTTCTTGAATCTGGCGAAGTCGACTACACTACAACCTATTGTAGCAAATATGTGATTTGGCAGGTGGCTGATATCAACAGCGGGACTGACCACAGTTACCCCGGAAATTACATGGAGATACTCGTCGGTGATACGCTGTACTTCAGTGCGAATGATGGAAGCAGCGGCATAGAACTGTGGGCTCATGATACCTCAATCTCCTCAACTTGGCGGGTGGCTGATATCCGCAGCGGGACTGGCGGCAGTAGCCCCGGATATTTCATGGAGATACTCGTCGGTGATACGCTCTACTTCAGTGCGAATGATGGAAGCAGCGGCGACGAACTGTGGGCACATGATACCTCAAACGCCTCAACTTGGCAGGTGGCTGATATCGACAGCGGGGCTGGCAGTAGCCCCGGATATTTCATGGAGATACTCGTCGGTGATACGCTCTACTTCAGTGCGTATGATGGAAGCAGCGGCACAGAACTGTGGGCTCATGATACCTCAAACGCCTCAACTTGGCGGGTGGCTGATATCAGCGGGGCTGGCAGCAGTTTCCCCGGACAACTCATGTCGATCTTAGTCGGTGATACGCTCTACTTCAGTGCGGAGGATGGAAGCAGCGGCAGAGAACTGTGGGCTCATGATACCTCAAACTCCTCAACTTGGCGGGTGGCTGATATCAACAGCGGGTCTGGGGGCAGTAGCCCCGGAACTTACATGGAGATACTCATCGGTGATACGCTCTACTTCAGTGCGAGTGACCAAAGCAGCGGCCACGAACTGTGGGCTCATGATACCTCAAACGCCTCAACTTGGCGGGTGACTGATATCCGCAGCGGCATTGGCCACAGTAACCCCGGGATTTACATGTCGATACTCGTCGGTGATACGCTCTACTTCAATGCATATGATGGAAGCAGCGGCGACGAACTGTGGGCTCATGATACCTCAAACGCCTCAACTTGGCGGGTGACTGATATCCGCAGCGGGTCTGGCGGCAGTAGCCCCGGATATTTCATGGAGATACTCGTCGGTGATACGCTCTACTTCAATGCATATGATGGAAGCAGCGGCGACGAACTGTGGGCTCATGATACCTCAAACGCCTCAACTTGGCGGGTGGCTGATATCTTCAGCGGAACTGACAGCAGTAACCCCGGACAATACATGGAGATACTCGTCGGTGACACGCTCTACTTCAGTGCGAATGATGGAAGCAGTGGCCACGAACTGTGGGC
>Ga0209716_1000513_pt1 | contig 36143 bp, 36 predicted proteins | sample COGITO_mtgs_1205_FD_184811 | JGI IMG/M metagenome (GOLD analysis project Ga0209716, IMG submission 184811) | Pelagic marine microbial communities from North Sea - COGITO_mtgs_120531 (SPAdes) (version 2) | ecosystem: Environmental > Aquatic > Marine > Epipelagic ...
ACTTCGGCCCAAGTGCAGCGCCCGATAATCGCAGTTCCTGATATGTCGGGTAGGGGCGGTCCTTCGGAGGCACAGTCGGATCTGTGTTAGCTGATTGACAGGCAATTTGACTGGGACACTTTGGTTATCCCCGGTTGGCAATTGGGAACGGGCCAGATGGCTCTATCCTTGCGCGTACACGTGCGAGTTTCCTCGTGCGCCCTGCCTCTCGGGCGCGCAAGGAATCTCCAATAATCCCAGCTCAGCGATGTTGGAGCGCGTCAAGCTGATCGGGCTGATTCGACCGATCTGGAATGGACTCGGACCAGTATTGGAACACGGGCTTGGACATGCACCGCTTGTTGTTTGGGGGTCCGGTTTAGTTGCTGCTCCCGCCCTCACAACTCGGCTGCGGGATCACCCAGCCACAGTGTCATGGCAACCAACTTTGTCAAACAGACATGTCTCAAGTCCGAAAGAGGTCGCTCAACTGGACGGTCGCAGGGCAGCGCACTGGTTTATGAGGAGTATGATTATGTGCTGCCTGTTGGCCTCGCCTGGCCGCCCACTTCGCCGGATATGTGGCGCGTAGTCGAGCGTTCGTGGTGGCGATTATGAGTGGGGTGCCAAGCGCGCTCCTACCGATCGGAAGTGCCGATCGAGGACTGGTCAGCGACGAGTTCGGCTTCGTTGTTCTGAGCGGTTGAGGAGGCGTCGGCCAATCAGAGAGATCCGAGAGCTGCGCCGAACGCGACGAGTGCTTGGTCGATCTCGTCGGCTGTCACCGTGAGGGGCGGCATCCACCGCAGTGTGGTCCCGGCCGTGCCCGCCGACATGAGTAAGAGTCGTCCTTTCGAGAGGCAGTGTTCGCGGACGGCGGTGTTTACTTCAGCGGTGTTGAGGTCACAGGCGATCATCATGCCGACGCCTCGGACGTTGGTGAGCTGGGGGAAAGCCTGTGCGAGTTCTCGCAGTCCGGCAAGGAGTTGCGCGCCTCGTTCGTTGACGTTGTCGAGGAAGCCGTCACTGGTGATGATGTCGATGGTGGCGAGTGCGGCGGCGCATCCGATCGGGTTGCCGCCGTAGGTGCCGCCGTGGCTTCCGGTCGGCCAGAGGTCGTCGAGTTCTCGCCGCGTTCCGAGGGCGGCGAATGGGAAGCCCGATGCGATGCCTTTGGCCATACAGATGATGTCGGGTTCGACGCCGGTGTGGTCGATGGCGAACATTTTGCCGGTTCGGCCGAATCCTGATTGGACTTCGTCGGCGATGAACAGGATCCCGTGTGTTCGACAGATGTCGGCGACCCGTTGAACGAACGCTGGTGGGGCTTGGTGGTAGCCGCCTTCGCCGAGCACGGGTTCAAGGATTGCTGCGGCGGTTTCCGATGGTGCGGTGACGGTGGCGAGGAGCTGTTCGAAACCTGCCACGGCGTCATCGATTGCTGCATTCGGGTCCGGGGTGTAGGGGGCGGGGAATGGTGCGATGTGAACTCCGCCCGGGAGTGGGGCGTGGCCGGCGCGGTAGACGGTCTTCGAGGTCGTCATGGCCATTGTCTGATGGGTTCGTCCGTGAAAGCTGCCGTTGAACACGATGGTGTTGGGCCGTCCGGTTGCTTGCTTGGCGAGCTTGATTGCCGCTTCGGTGATTTCTGCACCGGAGTTGGCGTAGAAGAAGGTGTCGATGCTGGGGGGTGTGATCTCGTTGAGTGCCGTGGCGAGCGGTTCGAGGAGGTCGTGGCGGTAGCAGTTGGCCTGTGCGTGAATGAATCGGGTCGCTTGGCGGCTGATGGCGTCGACGACGGCTGGGTGGCTGTGTCCGGTTGAGGTGACGGCGATGCCGCCGGTGAAGTCGAGATAGCGGGTGCCGTCGACGGTGGTCACCCATGAACCATCACCGGAGGCGACGTCGAGTCCGGTGACTTGGAACCAGACGTTGGAGAGGTGGGAGGTCGATGCGTCGGTGGTCATTGGGTGGGGTCTTGTTCGGGGTGGAGGCCGGCCATGGCGATGTACTTGAGTTCGGTCCAGTCGTAGGTGCCGAAGTGTGAGCCTTCGCGTCCGATGCCGGATTGCTTGACGCCTCCGAAGGGCACTTCGGGTGCCGAGATGGCGCCGGTGTTGACGCCGACGATTCCGTATTCGAGTTGACGGCTGACGTTCCAGGCTCGTGCGTGGTCTCGGGTGAAGATGTACGCGGCGAGGCCCGCGTCGGTGTTGTTCGCGATCGCGATGGCCTCTGAGGTGGTGGAGAACTCGGTGAGGGCCAGGACGGGTCCGAAGATCTCGTCGGTGTGACAGCTCATTGTCGGGATCGCGCCGGTGAGAATGGTGGGGGCAAAGAACTGCGAGCCGGCTTCGGTGACGTCTCCGCCTCGCACGAGCGTGGCGCCGTGGCTGACTGCGTCAGCTACAAGGTGTTGCACTCGGGTGACGGAGACGTCGTCGATGAGCGGTCCGATCTGAGCGTCAGAGTCGAAGGCCCCGATTTTGAGTTGGTCGACAGCAGCACAGAGCCGTTCGGTGTAGTCATCAGCGATGCTGTGGTGGACGAGGATTCGGTTGGCGGCGACGCAGGTCTGGCCGGCGTTGCGGAACTTCGCGGCGATGGTTCCCGCCACGGCGGCATCGAGGTCGGCGTCATCGAACACGATGAGCGGTGCGTTGCCGCCCAGTTCGAGTGTCACCCGCTTCACCGTGGCGGCGCATTGGGTTGCGAGGAGTTTGCCGATGACGGTTGATCCGGTGAACGACAACTTGCGCACGGTCCGGCTCGACGTCAGCGCTTCGCCGATGACCGGCGCTGATTCGGCTGATCCGGTGACGACGTTGAACACCCCGGCCGGGAAACCGACTCGGTCCGACAGTTCGGCGATCGCCAGAGCGGTGAGGGGTGTCTGCTCGGCGGGTTTGGCGATGATCGTGCATCCAACGGCGAAGGCGGGGCCGATCTTGCGGGTCATCATGGCGGCCGGGAAATTCCACGGTGTGATGATCGCTGCGACTCCGATCGCCTCACGGACCGCCAGAACAGCGGTGTCGGCGAACGGTGAGGGGATGATCGAGCCGTTGGTGCGGCGGGCTTCTTCGGCGAACCAGGTGAGGAAGCCGGCCGCGTAGCGCACCTCGCCGACCGCTTCAGCGAACGGCTTGCCGTTCTCGAGCCCAATGATCCGAGCAAGATCCGCCTCGTTGTCGAACATGGCGTCGCCGAGCGCCCTCAGCAGAGTGCTGCGTTCGAGTGGAAGCCTGGCCGCCCACCCACGCTGGGCCGCGTGGGCTGCTGAGATTGCGAGGTTCGTGGTGGCAGCGTCGCAGTCGGCGACGTCGGCGAGATCTTCGCCGGTCGCCGGATCGATCACTGCGAAACGGGCGTCAGTTGCTGTCCATCGACCATCGATGTAGGCGTCAGTGCGCAGCAGCGTGGGGTCGTTGAGGTTCAGAAGATTCCGCATACAAGGTCCTGTGAGTTTGATCGGTCGATGCTGTGTGCTGCCCAGTCGCCGTGTGGGCCGTCGTTGCTCAAAACGTACGCGTTCGTCCGCGTCGGGTCACCCGCCACGGCGATGGCGAACTTGGAGGGGTCGGTGACGATGGGGACCATCCGGTTCGGATCATCCGACTCTGCAAACACTGCCGGGACATGGCCGCTGCTGGCGAGTTCGGTGAGTGTGCGGCGTCCTGCGGTGAGGTTGGTCCACTCGCCGATCAGCTTCTCGAACCGCCACGCCGGGATCCGGGCATGTTCGAATAAGGCCATTCGCACGTCGTCTTTCGACCAGCCTGCATTCGCGAACATGCGTGCAAGGATCGGCGACAGGACCAAGAGAGGCCGGAACTGTTCGTGGCCCAATCCGTAGACGTGGGTGAGGTCCCAGCCGCTGATGCGTGCCAACCCGTCAGCCAAATATGGGACGACCTCGTCGGGTGTGGACCCAAAGACGCTGCCGATGATCGCGCCGGAGTTGAAGCGCGCCATGGTCAACACGTCGCCGGAGCGGTCGAAGCCGAAGTCGGCAGCCAGAGGTTCCCAGCCAATCTCAGCAAGTGCATCCATGTCTTCGGCCAGAACCACGCGAGCCGAGTTTCCGAAGGTGGCTTTGTCGTGCTCGTCGGAGGTGAATCCGAACACGTTGCGCAGGAACAACCGCAGCCATCTGCCGACTGTGGTGTTCGCGTGGTGGCCGTCGCGCAGTGCGCCTTGGCCGTGGTTGAAGCCGAGGTCGGTCGACGATGGCCCCGAGACGATCATCAGCGCATCAGCCCCAGTCGTGTTACCGGAGTGCTCCGAGCCGTAGCTGGGGTCGAGCAGGATCTGAGCGGCGGAGATCAGCACCGGGAGGTGTGCAGGTTCGCATCCGGCCATCACCGCGTTCACCGCGATCGACCAGATCGTGACGTCGCGCCCTGACGACGGTGCGATGCCGAGACGCTTCCATGGATCATGTGCTGTGACCGCGATGAAGTCGTCGACGCGTTGTCGTGTCGGTGGGATGAACGGCAGCCCGTCGGACCATCCGTGTGCGAGGAACGTGCGATAGATCTCGTCAATCGACCCGGACGCAGCCACGTCGAGTGCGCTCGGCTCATCAGCTTCGCCATCTCCGACCGCGACGAGTTCGGTGAGACCGGCAATCACTTGGCCGACGGCGACATCGCGAACGTTGGCGAGCATCACCTCGCTGGACTGTGCATCGACGTGCCCTGGAAGCACTGCGAGTGGCAGGCCGTCGAACCCGTGCCCTCGCCCTGTGGCGGCGGCCTGTTTGACGAACCCTTCGCACACGACAGAAACCGACGGCACACCGGCTGCTTCAGCTGCAATGGAGGCCCGCATCACGGCGGGCGTACAACTGCCTCAACAACCCATCGCAGAGACCACGGCATCGATGTGTCGATGCGTCAGCCCTTCCGCCAGACCGGTAACCATCTCCTTCTCGTCCGAGCCGTGCGTGTTGCCGAACACGTCATAGCCAACGATGTCCACCGTTGGGAACCGACGCGTCAGCTCGGCCTCAAGCGCCGGGAACACCTCGTCGCCGCGGAACAAGTAGTCCCACAAGAACGCGATCCGCTTGCCGTCCAGGCTGTCGAGCCGAGGCGCAAGCGCCTTGGACTGCACACCCCGAGGCGACTTCGGCCACACCACGTCATACGTCGATTCCATACCGACCACTCTCACAGAATGACAACCGCACCCGCTGGCAAAGTCATCGCACTTCGATGCCGATTGTAGAATCGACGGTCATGGACGAGATCGATCGTGCAATCCTGAACCAGTTGCAGGCCAATGGCCGAATCCCAAACAACGAACTCGCGGCCATCGTCGGACTGAGCCCATCGTCGTGCCTCCGCCGTGTCCGCAACCTCGAAACCAGCGGTCTCATCACCGGATACGTGGCGCTCCTCGACCGAGACGCTGTTGGAAGCGGCTACGAAGCCCTCGTGTGGGTCACCCTCAGCGAAGTCACCCGCAGCACAATGCTCGAATTCGAAGCAGCAATCGCCAACGCCGCCAACATCACCGAAGCCAGCCGAATGATGGGCCAACCCGACTATCTCCTCCGCATCGTCGCAGCCGACGCGCCCGCCTTCGAAGCGCTCTACATGGACGTCCTCGCCACACTTCCCCACGTCCAAAAACTCACCTCCCAACTCGCAATGAAAGTCGTCAAGCGCTCCACCGAACTGCCCCTCTGAGGACGGTCCGTGACGAAACCAAACCGATCAGAACGTGCTGCTGCGCAACCGTCGGGATAGCGCATAGCCGGCATTCTTTCGCACCGGCGACGCGGGCTGGGCCGCACATAACGCGAGCGCCGTAACACCGGGCTCGACGACGATGGAGCGCAACACTTCGGCCCAAGTGCAGCGCCCGATAATCGCAGTTCCTGATATGTCGGGTAGGGGGCGGTCCTTCGGAGGCACAGTCGGATCTGTGTTGGCTGATTGACAGGCAATTTGACTGGGACACTTTGGTTATCCCCGGTTGGCAATTGGGAACGGGCCAGATGGCTCTATCCTTGCGCGTACACGTGCGAGTTTCCTCGTGCGCCCTGCCTCTCTAGCTCAATGGTAGAGCAGTGGACTTTTAATCCATTGGTTCTGGGTTCGAGCCCCAGGGGAGGCACTCACGCCGCAAGAGCATCACGGACATGCTCGATGGCCCGCGTTAGGTGGTTCCTGATCGTGCGTGGGGTCACCTGGCGCTCTTGTGCGACGCGTTGCGGTGATTCCCCCCGCACGAGGTAGCGGAGGAGATCGAGATCATGGGTCGGGACCCCGCTGAGTCGAGCATCGCGGACGACGGCGGCGAACTCGACGAATGGACAGCGCGCCGTTGTGTGGGCGTATTCGTCGAAGACGTTTGGCTCGGTCGGTTGCTCGTCGGCGGACTTGAGACGAAGACGGTGACGAAACGCTGCGAACATCGTGTCGGAGATGATTGATGCGACTTCAGGGCAATGAGCATCCCGTTGCGGTTGGTGCTGACGAAGTCAAGGGCATCGGAAAGCTGCATACTCGACCCAACCGGCCTTCAGCTGGTTCTGTTCCGGGTTCAGTCGATATCTTGACGGGCGAGTCGCCAACTCGCCAGGGCCAATGCGACCACCCCGGCCAGCAGCGGAACGATGATGCCCGTCATCTGGGAGAAGTCGGCGAGGTCCAAGTCGACCCCCGTCCGGTCGACGATGATTGAGCGGGTGTACTTGCGGATCGCGAAGCGCGCCACACCGGCGCCGCCGAGAGCAATGAATCCCTCCCAGATCAGCACATACGCCAGGCCCCACACAATGAACCGGCGCAGCGCGACCCCCAGCAGTGTGAACACGGCGCAGTAGGCGATGACCGCGACCAGTCCGGCGATCACCGTGGCGGCAACCAGGCCGCCACCTGATCCGGCCAGCACGGCGGCAGCGACAACGGGGATCAGCGTGATCGGTGTGGTGAGTGTGAGTGCGGCGAGAAACGCTCCGACGACAAGCGGCCAGCGGTCCATCGGGCGGAGCCAGAGGTACACCAGGGTCTTGTCCTCGCGAAGGTCCCCGATCGCCGCACCGCCGAAGACGAGCGAGACAACGGGGATGATCACGGCGAAGCCGAGTCCCGAGACCAGTCGGACGCCGGCCTCGAGGTCTGCGTCGGCTTGGCCCAGCGCGAAACCGGCCACCGTTGAGACCAGCGCTAGCGCAGTGAGCGCGATGATCCGGCCGCGGCTTGCCAATTGGCGGAGGACGACGCGGTATGTGAGGGCCAGCGCCCTCGTCGGGGGCACCGAGCGGCCCGCAGTCCGACGTTGCTCGACGTTCGCGGTGTCGCTCATCGGCCCTCGACCAGGTAGCGGAAAACGGACTCGAGGTCATCGTCGAGCGGATGAACCTCCGTCAGGCGAATGTTCAGGTCGCGAGCGAGTGGCGCCAGTCGCCGACCGATTGCATCGGCATCGTTGGTGTCGACCACGACATGGGTTGCGTCCAGCGACAGTGCAGTGATGAGGTCCTGGTCGACGAGCGCCGATGCCAAGCGACGTGGGTCGGATGTGCCGATTCTGATGCGCAGCGGGCGATCGTCCATCAGCCCGCGCAGGTCGTGATAGTCGCCGCTTGCAATCAATCGACCCTGTGCGATGACCAGCAATCGCGAACCCAATCGGGCGACCTCATCGAGGACGTGGCTCGACACGAGCACGCATCGACCTTCGTCACCGAGGCGGTGGAACAACGCAATCATGTTGCGCCGCTGCACTGGATCGAGGCCGGTGAGGGGCTCATCGAGGATCAACACCTCAGGGTCATTGACCAGTGCGCAGGCGACTTTCACCCGCTGGCGCATGCCTTTGGAGAACTGACCAACGGGCTTGGATCCGACATCGCCGAGTTCGACGTGCGCCAACGCCGTGACGGCGGCGGCGGTTGGGTCGTTGACTCCATGGCCCCGGGCCGACACGGTCACCATTTGCAGCGCGTCGAGATGATCAAACAGTGCGTCTTGCTGTGGGACCAAGGAGAGCCGACCGCGCACGGCGCGGTCGGTGCGCGGGTCAGCACCGAGGACCTGCACCGCACCGCGTGACGGTGGCGTGAGGCCACACATCATCCGAAAGAGCGTCGACTTGCCCGCCCCGTTTGGCCCGAGCAGCGCGGTGACGCCCGCCGTGATCGCAAAGCTGACATCGCTGACAGCAACGACCGAGCCGAAGAACTTGGACACCTCGTTGACCGAAATCATGCCCCTGGGTTCCGGCCCGGGAGCGGGCGCAGGGAGGGTGGCGATCTCCGGTGGAGGCAAGCCGGTCATCGGGCGATCACCAGTCGCGAGTAGCGCCAGGCCACCACGCTGAACCCGCCGACAGTCCAAGCAAGGTTGACCCCGATCACGGCCGCGGTCGATACGGCGGGAAAGTTGCCGGGGTCGCCAAAGATCCGGAAGACGAGTTCAAACGGCATGGAGAACACGTCAATGAGTCGCCAGTTCTCCGAGAGCTCAGCTCCGTCCACCAGTGCGCCCGCGAGAATCGGCGTGGCGAGCACGACCAGCACGACACCAATCGCGGCAAACGCTCGCCGGTCGGTCAGACACGATGCGGCCATCGAAATCGCGGTGAGCGCGCCTGAGACCGCAACGCCTGAGAGGATGATCCGCATCAGCACGATCAACCAGTTGCCCAGGCCGTCTGGGCCAGAGCCGTCAAAGGTGTACCCGAGCAGCACGAGGATGGGCGGCCCGAGGGTGACGAGGCCGAGTGTGACCACGACCGCAAGCATCTTGGCCACGAGGTACGTGCCGCGGTGTAGCGGCGTCGAGAGATACATCGCCAACATCCCGTTGCGACGGTCGGCGACGAGGACCTCCGGAGCGACAAGCGCGGCGAACAACACGATGGCCGAGGTGACGAAGCCGTAGTACTCGGGGTAGGTGGGACCGTCAACGATGCCGGAGGGGATCAGTACGGCGAGGCCGATGAACACGATTGCTGGCACGTAGGCAATCGCCACCGAGATGACCGGAAAAATTTTGTTCTTCGCTGGCCGACCGAGCCCGAGAGTGGAGCGCATTGCCTGCCAGGTGACGCTGCGAATCGCCCCCGGCACGCCGGACCGTTCGCCGACGTACGGCTGGAAACCGCGTGCCGCGATCTGGGCCGTGTTGTCGGGCGAGTCGAACGAGCTCACCTGGTGGCACCGGCCTCGGCAGCGCTGACATTGTCAGCATTTGCGGTGAAGATGTCATCGAGCGATCGTCGACGTGGGGCAAGGCGCCGGAGTCGAGCCTCGGCCGATGCGACCGCATCGCCGACGAGGTCGAACAGGTCGTCGTCGGGCAACCCCGTCGCAATGATCACCGACCCGGCGCGATCGACGGTTGCACCGGCAGTTTCGAGTTGGGTCACCACGTTGCCGATCGCCGCTGGTCGATCGGAGATCTCGACGAGCTCGATTTCGACCCCGCCCGATGCGCCCGCCAATTCGTGCATCGGGCCTTGCGTCACCAGCCGGCCCTGGTCGAGTGCGACGACGTGGTCGCAAACTCGCTCGACTTCTTCGAGGACGTGCGACGACAGCATCACGTCGATTCCGAAGTCGCGGTTCACCTGAACGATGATGTTCAGCATCTCATCGCGCTGCACCGGATCGAGTCCATCGGTCGGCTCGTCGAGCACGATGAACCGCGGAGCTGCGGCGATGGCCTGTGCGAGCTTCACCCGCTGGCGCTGCCCGGTCGACATCGTGCCGAGCGCCCGGAAGCGTTCTTCGCCCAGGCCGACCAGGTACAGGGAGTCGCTGGCCCGAGTGCGGGCTTCATCGCGCGGCAGCCCCTTCACTTCGGCGAGGTGACGAACGAAGTCGTAGGCGCGAAGGTCGTCGGGGAGGACATTGCGTTCTGGTCCGTACCCGATCTCGGCGCGTAGCTCGGGTCCGTGCACAGCTGGGTCAAGTCCGAGGACCTTGATTGTGCCCGACGATGGTGCGAGGAGACCGAGCGTGAGCGAGACCAGCGTCGTCTTGCCAGCGCCATTGGCACCGACGAGCCCGGTCACGCCTGGCGGGATGTGCAGGTCGAGTCGATCGAGTGCGAGCGTCGACGGGAACTGCATCACCAGTCCCTCGGTCTCGATGATCGCAGCCATGGGATGCAGTCTTCCTGGACAGTGCGCTGAGAGCATCACCCCGCAGGATGATCGCCCCTCATCCGATCGGCGTTACCTGCTGGAAACGGCGGAGCCGCCAATGTCGAGCGCCGCGATGGCGTCTTCGCGCATCTCGACCTTGCGGATCTTGCCGGTCACGGTCATGGGGAAGTCGTCGACAATGCGGATGTGGGCCGGAACTTTAAAGTGCGCGATCTTTCCCGCGCAGAACCCCTTGACGTCATCGAGCGTCGGGGTCGAACCCGCGACAGGAATGATGCACGCCATCACTGCTTCGCCGTACCGCTCATCAGGAACACCGATGACCTGAATATCCGCGATGTCGGGATGACCGGACAGGAACTCTTCAACTTCGCGCGGGTAGACGTTCTCGCCGCCGCGAATGATCATGTCCTTGATCCGGCCGACGATGTTGACGTAGCCGTCGTCGAACATGATTGCGATGTCGCCCGTGTGCATCCATCCATCCGCATCAATCGAGTCAGCGGTCTTTTCTGGTTCGTTCCAATACCCCTGCATCACCGAGTAGCCACGTGTGCAGAACTCGCCGCGCTCGCCCCGTGGCAACGTCTCGCCGGTTGCGGGATCGGCGATGCGCACTTCAACGTGAGGGTGGGCGATGCCGACGGTTTGCGTCTGATGAGCGAGCGTGTCGCCAATGAGGGTCTGACATGAGACAGGCGACGTCTCGGTCATGCCGTAACAGTTGGTGACGTCGACCATGTGCATCTTCTCGACACAGGCCACCATTGCGTCTTCGGGACACAACGATCCGGCCATCACGCCAGTCCGCAGCGAACTGAGATCAAAATCGGCGAAATTTGGGAGTGCGAGTTCAGCGATGAACATCGTCGGTACGCCGTACAGCGCCGTGCACCGCTCCTGCTCGACGGCGGTGAGCACGGCAGCGGGATCGAACGCATCTCCGGGAATCACCATGCACGCGCCCGTCGACGTGCAGCCGAGGTTGCCCATCACCATGCCGAAGCAGTGATAGAAGGGTACGGGGATGCAGAGTCGATCCTCGTGCGTAATGTTCTGTCCGCGAGTCACATTGTGACCGTTGTTCAAGATGTTGTGGTGGGTGAGCGTGGCGCCCTTCGGGAACCCGGTGGTGCCCGACGTGTACTGAATGTTGATCGGGTCATCCGGTCTGAGGGATGCGCTGACATCGGCGAGTTGCTGATCGCTGATCTCATCTGATCCTGCGCACAGCGCTTCCCAGTCGTCGTCCCAGAAGAAGACGGCGCGCTCAAGCGTCGGACACTCAACGCGTACCTCGTCGACCATCGTCCGATAGTCGGACGTCTTGAACGTGGGCGAGGCAACGACCCACCGGCAGCCGGACTGGTTGACGGCGTACGCCAACTCATGTGTGCGATACGACGGGTTGATGTTGACGAGTACAACGCCGATCTCTGCGGTGGCGAACTGGAGGAGCGTCCACTCGGCATAGTTCGGACTCCACAGGCCAACGCGGTCGCCCTTGGCCAAACCGGCACCGAGCATGCCTTTGGCCAGCACGGACACGCGGGCTGCGAACTCGTCGTAGGTCCACCGAATGTCCTGGTGAACTGAGACGAGTGCGTCACGTCCGCCGTGCGTGGCCACGGTGCGAGCAAGGTTCTGCCCGATTGTCTCGTCGAGCAGTGGTGTGTCCGCTGGCCCAGCGGCGTACGACAATTCGGTCATGGCTGACAACCCCCAAGGTGTGTGTGCAATCAGTCGCCAGTCTCGCGCGTCGGTAGCCACTCCGTCTTAACGGTCGAATGAGTTCACTTCGGGAGTACCAGGCGCGTCCGAAAACCTGCGACGCCCAACCGCCTGGGGGGAGGGTGCGGTTGGGCGTCGGCTGGTTTTAGTGAACACCTCTTGTTCGGTGCCCCGGTGATCTTGGATCAGAGATTTCCGAAGTTGTCGAGCATTAATCGGTTGCGGAGGTCTCGAGGGCCGGATCAACGTCAAGGCCGGCGTTGCGGATCTCGATCTTGCGTGGCTTGGCCTGTTGCGCGACCGGAACCCGAAGCGTCAGGACACCGTCGTGATAGTCCGCTTCGATGCCGTCGGCATCGAGCCCTTCTCCCAGGTTGACCTGGCGTCGGAAGGTGCCGGGATGGCGCTCAGCGAGAGAAAAGCGGTCGCCCTCTTCGCGAGCGGTCGATGAGCGTGGGATAGAGCGACGGGCCGGAGCCGATTCGCTGCGCGATCTGCGAGGCAGTCCATCCGCCCACGGCGCCGCCGACTGCGCCACCCGTGGAAAGCAGAGCGAACTCGGTTGGCGAGGTTTCCAGAACTTCTTGGGCGAACAGGACCATGGTTGCTGTCGACATCGTGCCGAGCATGTTGAGGAGTCCGAGGATGGTGGCCATCGGTCGGAGCAGTTCGTGGTTCCACAGCCAGCGAAAACCGATGCGCAGCTCTGTGGTCCACGATGGTGGAGCGGCACCTGCCGAGGCAGGCTTCGGAACTCGCTTCGTTGCGGGAATGAGCGCAATCAGAACGGCCGATACGAAGAACGTTCCGGCGTCGACGAAGAACGGCACGGAGAACGCGGCAACGAGGAGCAGTGCTCCAAGTGGCGGGCCAGCGACTATGTTGCTCACGAGGTCAGCGCTCCACAGTCGACCGTTCGGCTTCTCGAGTCGGTCGGCGTGCACGATGGCCGGCATGAAGGTCTGCGCCGAGTTGTCGTAGAGCACCTCGGCAAACCCGAGCAGCAGCGTGGCGAAGAGGACCATCGAGTAGAGAAGCGCATCGGTGCCCAGGACGGCGCCTGCGTCGACAGCGTCCGGGTCAGGAAGTATTCCTTGCTGGCTCAAGACGACGAACGCGACGCCCAGCGTCAGGACGGACCGAATCAGGTTGGCCGCGATAATCAGAGTCCGTCGGTCATGTCGGTCGGTGATCACGCCGGCCGGAAGACTGAACAGCAGCCACGGCAGCCGCTAGACGACACCGACGAGCGCGATCAGGAGCGGATGACGGGTGACTGCTGACGCGAGCCACGGGTAGGCGATGATGCCGATGCCGTCGCCGAGATTCGAGATCGTGCTGGCGCCGAACAACTTGAAATAGTTGCGTCCGACGCGATCCGTGGGCAGTGCGGCGCGGCAGCGCGCCTCGTCGCTGACCTCAAGCGTGGTGTCAGTGCTCACGAGCTGGCCTCTTTTGTCTCGGGCAGTGTTGGATGGTCGGTGGGGTAGACCGCTGCGACGAAGCCGTAGACCGTGTCGCCGTCTCGAGGCAGCGTCACAAAGTCGTCCGCCAGGTCTGTGACCTGCTGCCAGAATTCTTCGCGGCGTTCTTTCGGGATACGGCATGTCGGATTGTCGACCGCATCTTGTCGTCGTCGGTTTCGACCGCCTCGCGTTGGGCTTTGGCCAGAAAACTCCGCATCAGAGTGCCCGTTGGCATCTCCCCGTCGCTCAGGACGATCGTGCGTGCCACGCGTCCGTACAACCGCTCATCGATCGCTCGGACCTTGCGGGTGCGGACCACCTTGAGGAAGCCGACCCCGACGAGTTGATCGACGTGGTACGCCATCGACGACTTGGGGCGATCGAGGGCTTGAGTAAGTTCGGTGACCGTTGCTGCCCGTTCCAGAACGAGGGATAGGATCTGGCTCCGCAACGGGTCAGCGATTGCTTTCAGCCGTGCCGGGGTCCGCAAGAACTCCGACACAAACGGGTGAGTGTGCGTCAGTCTTGGGAGACGCGGCCGCGCATGGCGGCGCTCGCCAGGCTGAAACTGACAACCGCGAGCGCGAGCGTGGCCGCCAAGCCCTTTGCCAGTACGTCCCACTCCCAACCGACGGAGATCAGGCTGCGGAGACCGTCGAGGACATATGTGACCGGGTTGTAGGTCGCCACTGTCGACAGCCATCCCGTCAGAGCTTCCTTGGGCAAGAACGACGTTGTCAGGAACGCGAACGGGAAGAAGAGGATGAAACTGGAGTTCACCGCTGCTGGGTTGCCGGTCTTCAGGGCAATGGCGTACGGGAACCCGGCGAACGCCAGGCCCCACAGCGCGCCATAGAACAGGAATGCGATCATGCCGAGAATGCCGGTGGTGAAGGTGACCCCGAGCACCAAGCCGAGCATCAGCACCGGGATGGCGAGCATGATGACCGCCATCAAGTCGGCTACCATCAAGCCGAGCAACAGCGCGGGCCGACGGATCGGCGTCAGCAACAGACGGTCGAAGTAGCCGCCTTGAATGTCGGTCACCAATGCGCTTGCGCGTGAGATTCCAGTGACGGCAAAGATGATCGAGACCGGCAGTTGAAAGGCTTTGAAGTCATCGACCGTGCCCGACTGCTCGGCAAAATCCTGCAGCGCGCCGACGTTGACCACGTAAAAGAACACCGGCACGAGGAGCGCTGGGATGAAGAATTCAGGTTCGCGGAACACGCCGCGGCATGCGCGCTTCGCCACCGTTCTCAGGTCGTGGAAGACCGACGACTTCCGCGCCAGCGGGTGCGGCGTTTCGAGTGTGGCGGTCATCGCGTTGCACCCTTCTGTTCGGCATTGGCGGACTCGTCAGCGGCGACGGCATGGCTCTCGGCGAGATGCGCTCCGGTGACTTGGAGGAACACGTCATCGAGGGTCGGCGTGCGCAGGGTGAGCGAGCGAACCGTGGCACCGCTGCTCTTTAGCGCCACGGCAACGTCGGCGATCACCGCCGCGCCGTTCGCCGTGGAGACGGTCAATTCGTTCTTGCGCACGTCGAGGTCGTCGACGCCTACGATGCCACGAAGTTGGTGTGAGGCGGCTGCGATGTCACCGTCGACTTCGGCGACAATGAGGTCTTTGCCGATCGCCTGCTTGAGCGCAACTGGGGTGCCCTCGACCTTGAGCTTGCCGCCGGCAATGATGCCGACACGGTCCGCCAACTCGTCGGCCTCCTCGAGGTACTGGGTGGTGAGAAAGATCGTCATGCCCTCCTCGCTGTTGAGCTTGCGGACCTCGTTCCACACGGCCGTGCGGCTCGCAGGATCGAGCCCAGTCGTCGGTTCATCGAGGAAGAGGATCTGCGGCTTGTGGATCAGCGCCATCGCCAGATCGAGCCGTCGTTTCATGCCACCCGAGTACGACTCGACGCGGTCGTCGATAGCTGCACCGATGTCAACCAGGCCGATGACGTCGTCCATGCGTTGAGCGATGTCGGGCTTGCTGAGGCCGTACAACTCGCCTTGGAGATGCAACATCTCCCGGCCGCTCTGCTTGCCGTCAATCGAGCTGTCCTGGAGCGCGACGCCGATCCGCAACCGGATGTCGCCTGCCTGCGTGGCCACGTCGTAACCGCCAACGCTGGCCCGACCGGAGGTGGGGCTGAGCAACGTACACAGCATCTTCACCATGGTCGACTTGCCTGCACCGTTTGGGCCGAGGAAGCCGTAGATCTCGCCGGACTTGACCGCCAGATCGACGCCGGCGACCGCCTCGTTGTCGCCGAAGACTCGTCGCAGGTCGTGCGCTTCGATTGCTGCTGCCATGTATCGCCTCTCGTCGCCGTGCACCTGCCCGTTGTCAAATGCCAACGGCATCCTACGAACGCCACTGAGACAGCGGACCGCCGGATTCATTTCGGTTTGCCTGGAGGAGAATGGGCGAGTTGCTATTCGCGGCCGAGCTCGGTGGCCCCGGCCGCGTCATGGTCGATGTCCTGATCGGGCACGAGGTCAACGGTTACCTGAACGAGGTCACCCTGGTAGGTGTTTGGGCCGAGATGTCGACCACTGCCGTCATAGTCCGCGACGGTCGTCCCGCGGTCGAGACCGATGTCGAGTCCAGACCAGGAGATCATGAGCCAGAAGATTTGATCCGTTTCCATTTCGCCGGCTGGCTCGCCGTCGATCAGCAGTGTGCCAATGCCATGTGGGAATGGCCCATCGCCCGCGCGCCGCATGCGGAAGCCGAGTGTCGCAGCGGTCGCTGGAATCGTTACATCAGATGTCACCAACTGGTGGGTGCCGCCGATATTGAGGTCGTGGACGAGGTGGCCGCCACGGACGAAGAGGGAGTACCCGCACGTCGCGTCACCGTGCGCGATCAGCACGCCGTCGCGATCGCCAGTCGAACCGGTGGGATTGATGTGCGCGGTGATGTCGTAGCTCCGGCTGCGGAGGTCGGGTGCCACCTCGGACGGCACGTGGCCCATGCCAGACCAGAAGGTGAAGTTCGTCCGAGCACCGGCGTGGCGTGCCGCGTTCTCGGCGAAGCGTTCGCCGAACCGATCGTCGAGGGGGAGTACTTGATTGTTGCGGGCTTCGTCCCACCAGCGCGTCTGCAGGTCCGCGAGACGCTCGGGCTGTTCGAACGCAAGGTCGTGGACTTCGTTGAAATCGTTCGCGAGGTCGTACAGCTCCCACATGTCGTCGTCGAATGACGTGCCGGGCGCGTGGTAGGCGACTGCCTTCCACCCGTCGTGCCAGATGCCGCGGTGACCGAACATCTCGAAGTACTGCGTGGTCTTGCCCGTCGTGACGTCGGCCTCGTTGAGCGTTGCAGCGAGGCTCACGCCATCGAAGTGAGTCGATACGTTGGCCAGGAGTCCGAGCAACTCGAGCACGGTGGGGGCGATGTCATTGACGTGACAGAACTGATGACGCAGCGAGCCCGCCTGGGATCGACGAAGAATGCGTTCAGGAGCGGCGACAACGAGCGGGTCGCGGACCCCACCGCTGTGGGTGTTCTGCTTGTACCGCTTCAATGGCGTGTTGGCCGCCATTGCCCAGCCGTGAGGAAAGTTCGAATGCGTGTCGGGTCCACCGATGTCGGCGATTCGCCCGATCTTGTCCTCGATCGATTCGCGCACCATGTTGAAAGGGCCCATCGCGTTGACGAAGCCGAGTGGGCCGCCTTCCTGGCTGGCGCCATTGTCGGACATCACCATGACAATGGTGTCATCCAGCATGCCGGTCTGCTCCAGCGTGTCGAGCAACCGTCCGAGGTGCTGGTCGAAGTGGTCGAGCATCGCGGCGTATGCGCCAGCGAGTCGCGCAAACAGGCGGCGCTCGTCGCTGGAGTGCGCCTCCCAAGGCTGCACACCGAGGTTGCGGTCGGGCAGGACGGTGTCGCCGGGAACGATGCCGAGCTTGACTTGCGCGGCGAGTCGATCGGCCCGTGCCTGGTCCCAGCCCTTGGCGAAGATGTCGCTGTAGTGGTCGATCAGCTCAACGGGTGCTTGGTGTGGTGCGTGGCAGGCGCCAGGCGCCAGGAGCATGTACCACGGATCGTCCGGTGTGGCGGCGAGGTGACTGGTGACGTAGCCAATCGCGTTGTCGACGAGGTCTTCGGTGAGGTGGTATCCCGAAGCATGGTTGCCGGGGGCGGTGATGTGTGAGTTGTCGCGGACCAGTTCGGGCGAGTACTGATCGGTCTCGGCGTCGAGGAATCCGTAGAAGCGGTCGAACCCGCGCCCGAGCGGCCAGCCATCGAACGGTCCGGTCGGTCCGGTCTGGGTCAACGGCGTGCAGTGCCACTTGCCGACCATGTAGTTGCGGTAGCCGTGCGGCCGGAGGAGTTCTGAGAGAAGGGGAGCGTTGCGTGCAATCTTCCCGCGGTATCCGGGGAATCCGCTGTCGAAGTTGGAGAGGCACCCCATTCCGACGGCGTGATGGTTGCGCCCCGTGTGCATCGAAGCGCGCGTTGTCGAACACATCGCCGTCGTGTGGAAACCGGTGTAGCGCAGCCCGGTCTCGGCGAGACGATCGATGTTGGGAGTGGCGATCTCGGAGCCATAGCAACCGAAGTCCGCGAATCCGACATCATCGAGAAGAACGAGCAGCACGTTGGTGCGGCCAGCTGGCGGCGTTGGCGAACTCGGCCAGTGCGGCGTCGACTCTGCGACCGTGTTGCCAATGGTGCCCTCGAAGTCGCGCATTTCTTGACCGTAGTCAGCGACGTTGTCGTGAGGTTCAGCTGGTGCCGTTCGCGAGTCGCTCGGTGTACTCGGCGCCGGTGATGGTGCCGCCGGCTTGTTCCGCGAGGTTCTGCTGGGCTGTGGGGAGAAACGGCTGAATCATGTCGATGCGCTTCCATGTCGGAGTTGTCTGAGCGCCGTCGTCGTCGGGTACGTACTGCGAGGTGCTGCGGCGCTCGTGCTGATGGATGTAGCGGGCGCAGTTGGGAAAGGTCTGCGCCACGGTGGCGCGCACCACGAGCTGTGCGCCTGGCCAGTGCGCCAGCGTGGCCTCGTCATCGATGATGGTTGCGGTGGCCTGCAGCCGGAGTCGACGCGGAGTCTCCATGTCGATGAACAGCACGCCGATCTTTGCGTTGGCGTCGATGTTGCCCATCGAGAGGTACATGCCATTGCCGTCATAGCTTGGGAACTCGATGGTTCGTTCGTCGACCACCCGCACGAGGCCCACCGGCCCTCCCTTATACGACACGGTTGGCCAACCGTCGGCGTCGACGGTCGAGAGAAAGAAAAAATCGCGTGATTCGATGAACGTGCGGTTGTCGTCGTCGATCGTCTCGCTGAAGATCGTGGCCTCGAATGCCGCCGCCAGGTTGCTGGTGTCGAATCGTTCCTGCAGCGCGCGCTGCTCGTCTCCGTAGATGGGCATCCCGTCACCCTTGCACAGCGTGCGCGCTCCACGGGTGTGGGAGGTCAGAAGGTGCGAGAGCCAGAGAGCCCAGCGGGGCGGAGAGTCCGGTAGCCAGTGTTAGGTCAGCCGCAGCAGACGCAGGCGGCGCCGACCGCGACGTGCTCCATCTGCTCGGTGTCACCGGTCTTGACGTACCACTCCCAACGAGCATCGTCGGGCGATGCCATCCACGTCTCAGTTTTTTCGGCAAAGCAGCACACAGCGTCGTCGACGCCCGTTGTTTCGATGCCGGTTGCGGTGATGCGCGCCTCTGCGGCGGTGACCTGCGCGGCCGATTCGACCTCCACACCGAGGTGGTTGAGGTGCTCGAAGCTCTCGCCGTCAGCGGCTTCGAACAGGACCAACTTCAGCGGTGGATTCTCGATGGCGAAGTTGGCGTAGCCGGGCTTGGTCTTGGCGGGGGCGGTGTCGAACATCTTGGTGTAGAAGTCGATTGCCTCGTCAAGGTTCGTGACGTTGAGAGCGAGTTGCAGGCGCATGGTGTTCCTTTCATATTGAAGATGATCGATATGTTTCCAGGATATCGATGAATGTCAATATAAATCGAAGGAGACCGCGCCGAAATATGTAGGAAAATCTTCGCTCCGCTGCGCCGAGACCCCATTTTTCGGGAACGCGAGGCCGCTGTGGCTTGCGTGGCAGCAGGTTTGTGGGAGTGCGGCGGGGCGAGCCGGGACGGCTGGCTAGCGAGCGCGGAGCTCGAGGCGGTCGCGCTGGGTGATCTTGTACGGCGGTCCTGCTGCTCGAGCCAACCGAGGCGAATGAAGCTCGCGATGGCCTTATTGACTCGCTCGCGTGACGCGCCCACGATGCCGGCGAGTTCTTCCTGAGTCACCGGCAGCGTGAACTGATCGGCACCGTCAGCAAGTTCGAGCAGACGCTTCGCTGTCCGACCGGTGACGTCCAGAAACACCGAGTCAGCAAGTGCTTCGTCGGTGACACGGATGCGCTGCGCGAGCATCCGTGTGACGTTCCAGAGCAACTTCGGATTCTCGTCAAACATCGCAAGAATCGGCTCAAAAGGAATGGCAAGCACGGTGGTGGGCTCGAGCGCCCGAGCCATTGCTGAACGCGGTCCGTTGTCGAGCATGCTCATCTCGCCGAACAGGTCATCAGGTTCCATGAGCGCCACCACGCTCTCGCGACGATCGATCGGATTGGCGATGGCAATTGCCATCCGGCCGCTGAGTACGAGGTACAGCGCGTCAGGTGGGTCGCCTTCGTTGAAGAGGACATCGCCACGAATGAGCTGGCGTTCCTGTCCTGCGGAGGCGACGGCTGACAACGCATCTGGGGGCGCGTCAGCAAAGAAGTCGGTACGGGAGAGAACGTCTTCGTGAGCCATGACGTGCGTCACGGTACTACCCTCCGGGCCTGTGGCGCCTCACGAGATCATCTGGACCGTCGTGGTCGGTGGTGGAAGCGGCACTCGTTTCGGCCGACTCAAGCAATATGAGCACCTCGGTGACCGGCGTGTCATCGATTGGTCGCGTGTGATCGCGGAGCAGGCGAGCAATGGCGTGGTCGTCGTGGTGCCCGCGGCTGACGCTGAACGCGAGCGTGCTGTTGCCGGTGGTGACAGCCGGTCGGCCTCGGTGCGTGCGGGACTCGCTTCGGTTCCTGCCGAGGCAACGATCATCTGTGTGCACGATGCCGCCCGTCCATTTGCCGGAATCGACATTTACGAGCGGGTGGTCGATGCGGTCACTGACGGCGCGGATGCCGCGATCCCCGGTGTTGCGGTGCCCGACACGATCAAGATGGTGAACGAAGTCGACGGCGTACGAACTGTCGTCGACACTCCCGACCGGGCTTCGCTAGTCGCCGTGCAGACGCCTCAAGCATTTCGGGCCGAGAAATTGCGCGCTGCGCATGCTGACGGCCCCGATGCGACTGACGATGCCGCGCTCATCGAACGATCGGGTGGCCGCGTCGTTGTGGTCGAGGGAGACCCGGTGAATCGCAAGATCACCCTGCCCGACGACCTGGAATGGGCGCGCCAGCGCGCTGCCATGTCCGGTGCAGTATCGAACGACGTAAAGCCATGACCGGCTTTCCTGAAATTCGCGTTGGCCAGGGCTTCGACGTCCATCGATTCAGCGATGAGGCTGATCGAGTGCTGGTTCTCGGTGGTGTCGTGTTTCCGGGCGAGAGAGGTCTGGTCGGACATTCCGATGCCGACGTCATCACGCACGCGTGCGCCGATGCGCTCCTTGGTGCTGCTGGCCTCGGCGACATCGGCATGCACTTCCCCGATACCGATCCGGAGTGGAAGGGCGCCGACTCACTAGCGCTGCTTGCTCATGTGGTCGTGCTCCTCGGTGACAACGGGTGGACGACCAACAACATCGATACAGCGGTGATCTGTGAGTCGCCGAAGATCGCTCCTCGTCGGGTCGAGATTCAACAGACGTTGAGCGGCGTCGTCGGCGCGCCGGTGACGTTGAAAGGCAACCGTGCCGAACGACTCGGTTCAATCGGCCGAACCGAAGGCATCGTGTGTTTCGCGACGGCGCTGATCCAGCGAGGACCGAACTGGCAAGAATCGAGCATCACAGCATGAGCAAAGCAGGACGAAGCGGCGGCGCACCGGGTCCCAAACGAGGCGGTGGGTCCAGCTCACGCCCAAGTGGACGAAGTGGGCAACAGGGACGACCAGGTCAGCGGCGCGGTGGCTCATCGAGCGGCGGCGATCGGCGGACTGGTGGCCCGCAGGGTGGCGGCCGCGAGGCCGACCCGCGTAGCCCCGGTCGCGGTCTCGGCGGAAAGCAGGTCGAAGGTCGCCAAGCGGTCCGCGAACTGTTGATGGCCGAAAAGCGCAAGGTCTACGACATCTTCATCAGCGCTGAGCTCGAAGGTGATGCCGGGGTTTCGGACATCGTCGAGATCGCACGAGCGCAGCGCGTCCCCCTGAGCTATATCGCTCGAGCCAAGATCGAGCGTGAGACGCGCAGCGAAGCGCCGCAAGGTGTGATGGCGCTAGCAGCAGAACTTGAGGAAGCAGACCTGGGGGAGCTTCTGCGCACCCGCAATGGCGTCAAACCATTCTTGGTCGCAGTGGACGGGGTGACGGACCCCGGTAATCTCGGCGCGATCATCCGCAACTGCGATGGTGCTGGCGTCACAGGAGTGCTGCTGCCCAAGCATCGGGCCGTCCATGTGACGCCCACCGTTGCGAAGGCATCGGCTGGCGCGATCGAGCACGTGCCGATCGCACTCGTTCCCGGCTTGCCAGCCACGCTGACCCAACTCACGGATCACGGCATCTGGATAGTCGGGCTGGATGACGCCGCGGACCGTGACCTCTTTGAGTTGGAGTCCCTCGCCGACGAGCCGATATGCCTCGTGCTCGGCTCCGAAGGCGACGGTCTGTCGCGATTGGTGCGGCAGCGCTGCGACTCAATTGTGGCCATTCCGATGCTCGGCCGGGTCAGCTCGCTAAATGTCTCGGCTGCAGCAGCGCTTGCGACTTACGAGATCACGCGAGGGCGAAGGCGTTCGTCGGATTGATGGAAGCGGGTCGTCCGACCCGCTTGGCCGGCCATTTGAGTTTGCTGGTCGACGATCAGTCGGTCGAGGGCGTCCGCCATGTGGCCTGTCGTCGCTATCCTCTCCGTTCCCCGCCGGGTTAGCTCAGTTGGTAGAGCACTTGATTTGTAATCATGAGGTGGCGAGTTCGATCCTCGCACCCGGCTCCACGATCACTGCGTCGTGCGGGCTCGTTAGAGTCGCACACCGATGAGCGCCTCACCTTCTGAAGTCCATGCGGCCCTCGCCGCCGTTACCGCTGCAAGCCGACTTTGTTCAGCAGCGCAAGGCCGACTCGCTGCCGGTGACACGCTCACCAAATCAGATGACAGTCCGGTCACCGTTGCCGACTTCGCGGCCCAAGCCGTAGTGTGCGCGGTTCTCGGCGACGCACTCGGAAACGTGGTGATGATTGGTGAGGAAGATGCCGAAGATCTGCGCGCCGATACGGCGAATGAGTTGCTCGCCGGCGTCACGGACCTCGTGCGCGGGCAACGCGGAGGAGCTTCGCATGCCGACGTGCTCGACTGGATAGCAACGGGAACTTCGGGCGATCGCACAGCATCGTCCGGCCGCTACTGGACGCTCGATCCAGTTGACGGCACCAAAGGGTTTCTTCGTGGCGACCAGTACGCCGTTGCGCTCGGGCTGATCGACGATGGCGAGGTTATTCTCGGCGTGTTGGGCTGTCCGAACCTTCCCAACTCAGACGGATCAAGGGGCGCAATCTTCACGGCCGTTGAGGGCTCATGCGAGGCGTTCTACGGCACCTCGGCTGATCCGGTCGATATCGCCGTCGTCGCGCCGGTCACAGTTGCTGAAGCTAAGTTCTGTGAGTCCGTTGAGTCGGGCCACTCCGACCAGTCGCAGTCGCAGCAGATCGCCCAACTGCTGGGCATCACATCAGAGCCGTTTCGCATCGACAGCCAATGCAAGTACGGCGTAGTCGCGCGCGGCGACGCATCGATCTATCTTCGACTTCCGACCAGGGCCGACTACCGCGAGAAAATCTGGGACCACGCTGCCGGCAAGTTTGTCGTCGAGCAGGCCGGCGGCCAGGTCACTGACGTGACCGGCGCGCCGCTCGATTTCGCACACGGAGCGTGTCTCGAAACGAACAGCGGAATCGTCGCCACTTCGGGGGAAATCCACGACGACGTGATCGCCGCCGTCCGCCAAGTCCTCGGCGTCTAGGCCCTCGTACGCCCTGTACCGCTAACGCGGGCCACCGTCGATGTCGATCAAAGCGCCCGTGGTGTACGTCGATGCATCGCTCGCGAAGTACAGCGCAGCGCCGACGACCTCGCCGGGTTCGCCACCCCGCTCGAGAGCAAAGGCATCCGCGGCTCGGGCCTGGAACGCTTCGAGGTCCCAGGCCTTGGAGATATCGGTGAGAAACGGGCCGGGCACGATGCAGTTCACTCGCACGGTTGGACCGAACGTGCGCGACAACCCGTAGGTGAGGTTATTGAGCCCGGCCTTGGCCGCGCCATAGACCAACTCTTGCGGGCCGGGGCGACGTGATGCGATTGAGGACAGGAAGATTATCGATCCGCCGTTGCCGCTCTCGACCATTCGCGTTCCGATCAGCGCCGACAACCGAAACGGCCCTTTCAGGTTGACGTCGAGCACCTTGTCGTAAAGCTCCTCAGTGATCGAGTCGACTGACTTGTAAAGCGGCGACATTCCAGCGTTGTTGACGAGAATGTCGACCTTGCCGAACTCGCGATACGCAAGGTCGGCCAGCCGCTCGCTGTCGTCCCAGTTGCCTGCGTGGTACGCCACGGGAATCGCCCGGCGTCCGGTTGCTCGCGTCACTTCGGTCGCCAACTGTTCGCAGTTGTCGAGCTTGCGACTGGCGATCACGACGTCGGCACCACGCTCGGCAAACGCCATCACCATCTCGCGCCCGAGACCGCGAGACCCGCCGGTGACCACTGCGACTCGGTCGGTGAGGTCGAAAAGGTCGCGTGCCTGGTTCGATTCGGTCGTGCTGTTCGTCGGGTTGTCGCTCATGGCCTGAGATGTTGGCATGCGCGCCGGCGCAATCGCTCAGTGACCTCGTCGCCGTCGTGCAGCACAAGCGATGAGCGCGATTGCAGCGAGCAACACACCGGTCGCTGTGGCCACCCGCCGAGTTTCGAATGCGTCGGCCTGACCAATCCCACCGATTGAACCTGCCGATCCGATCGATGCAATGGAGCCAGAGGAGCCGACGGAGAGAATGGAGCCCGAGGATGCGATCGACAAGATGGAGCCGGCAGAGGCGATCGACAGAATTGAGCCGACTGACGCGATCGACAAGATTGACCCGGTCGATGCAGCCGAGCAGATACTGCGAACCGAGAGCAGAGATCTGACGGACCAGATCGATGTTGTTGCAGAGAGCGACATGGCACCAGCATTGCGGCTGTTGGCCGTTGGTGTGCGCCCTGAGTCAGCGGTCAGGCCGGTCGACCGGGCGTCAGTGCCGGTCGATAACCTTTCCGACATGAGTGATCAGATTCTCGACGTCGATCTTCTCGCCTTCGAAACGGGCAGTTCCGAGCAACGACGCGCCGTGGTCGATGGCGTCACACGCAGCCTTGCAACGGGTTTCGTCTACACCAGCCACGACCTCTCGGAAGATCTGCTCGACACTGCCTACGGAATGCTCCGGGAATTCTTTGAAAAAGAGCCGGATGAGAAGCAACGATTTACGCCGTCCGGTGCAAACGGTCAAACGGGTTACACCGGGTTGTTGGTCGAGACTGCAGCGTCGAGTGACAAACCGGATTGGAAGGAGATGCTCAACTGGTCGACACCAATCGCCTCCGGACATCCCCTGCGACGCAACTTCGCGACGGCCTACCCCGATCAGGTGCTGCCAGAGTCAGTGGTGCCTGGGATCACCGATGTGCTCTATCGATTCCATGATTCAATTGCGGATCTCCAGCGCCGATTCCTGCACATCATCGCTGTGGGTATTGGCTGTCATGAAACGTTCTTCGACGACATGGTCGCTGACGGGCCCACGCTCACGCGGGCGATCCGCTACCCGTCGATGGGCGAACTCCCCGACGCCGGGAAGGGCGGCACCGGGCCGGCCCACGTGTGGGCAGCCGAGCACGGCGACATCAATCTCATCACCGCGCTACCGCGCGCTACGGCCCCCGGATTGCAGGTCAAGGTCGGCGAAAACTGGGCCGACGCAGTGGCACCCGACAACGGTGTCATCATCAACACCGGCATCATGCTTGAACGGTTGACGAACGGCGCCATTCCAATCGGATGGCATCGCGTCGTCGCCTCGCCGGGTTACACCGGCGAGCGATACAGCGTCGTGCAGTTCTGCCACCCGCGTCCCTGGACTGTGTTGGCACCTGTCCCATCCTGCTGCACGCCCGACAACCCGCAACGGTTCTCGGCCATGAGTGCCGCAGACGCGCTCGACGAGGTGCTCTACGAGATCAATCTCGTCGAAGATGCTCGTCGGGTCTCGGAGCACTGACGCGCTCGCGGCAACAAGCTTCGTGAAGTAGCAAACGAATTTCAACGCGGCACGAAGCGCGACCGATACGGTCGGCGTCAGATGGCCGACGGCAACCACACTGCACAGCACGATGCGCACGACGATCAATCCGGCGAAGTTGATGACGAGATCGACGTCTCCTCAGTGCCCCCAACCAATGTCGTGCTCGGTATCGACATTGGTGGGACAAAGTTCGCGGCCGGCCTGATCACTGCTCGGGGTGAACTCGTGGCGCGTGCTCGAGTCGAAGTGGAACGTGACGTCGGCCCCGAGTCGCATTGGACGGCACTTGCCGGGCTCGTCGCGGAAATGCAGTTGCAAGCAGTTGAGCAGCACGCTCGTATCCGCAGCGTCGGCGTCGGGTGCGCTGGTCCGATCACCCGCCAACTCGAAACCGTCTCGCCGGTCAACATTGCCGGCTGGCAGGAATTCCCGCTACGTCGACGGCTCCATGAGCTCACTCAGTTGCCGGTGTACGGCGATCTCGACGCCAAGGCGCTCGCCTTGGCGGAGGGTTGGTTGGGCGCGGCTCAGGGTCATCCGAACTTCTGTGCGATGACCGTCTCGACGGGGATCGGAGGGGGGATCGTGCTCGATGGCGAACTCCTCGATGGCGAGTCGGGCAATGCCGGTCATGTTGGACACATCATCGTGGAGCCGGGTGGTCGTCGATGCGGCTGCGGAGCACAGGGATGCTTGGAAGCAGAGGCGTCGGGCCTTGCGATCGAGCAGATCACCGGCCGCCCGCCAACGGAGCCGACCTACGAGATCATGCAACGAACCGGGACACTGGCCGGCCGAGCTGCGGCCTCGATCTGCAACTCGCTTGACCTATCACTCGTCGTGGTCGGTGGTGCTGTCGCACTGGGATTCGCAGCCACCTTCTTCCAATCGGCGCAGATGTCACTCGATGAGCACGCGAAGCTTCCGTACAGCGCTGGAGCGAGGATCACCCCGTCGAGACTCGCTGACTCGGGGCCGCTGATCGGAGCTGGCGCGGTCGGATGGCGGGGCAGCCGTCGCGATGTTCGCAGCGGGACTCGGACCCAGCGGTCGTCGGCAAAGTCCAGCGCTTCTGCGGACTCAGCCGCCGATGGCTCGATAGACCCGCTCGGCGGGACCACGACCTAATCGGCGGTGCCACACGTTGGCAAGCGCGATCGCCACGACCCAGAAGCCACCAGCAAACAGCAGTGAGGTCGACAGGTCGGTTGGGACGACCCAACCCATCCAGTCGACGACAAAATTAAAAACCACGATGTGGAGCAAGTACAGCGTCAACGTCAGCTGCCCTGCCCGGCGCAACGGATCGACGGCGGTCGGGAACCGCTCGGCGATGACATCGATGACGACGTAGGCCAGAAGGGCCGTCCCGAGCGCGCTCGCGAAGAAGATCACACTTCGGCTCGCCGGCTGGGTCGACAGCACGAGCGATTGGAACGTGGTGTCGGCGCCATCGCGCGCGATCGAGGCGCCAGCGAACAGCATCAAGCCGGTGCCGCCGACAATCGCTCGCCAATCGGGCCGCCCCAGCATGCGTCCGAGCAGGATGCCCGCGCAGAAGAAACCGAGCCACGGAAGCAACGGATGGGTGCCGTTGACGAAGACGTTGAAGACGTAGCTCTGCGGAGAACCCTCTGACGGGGAGAAGAGCCACGCGGTGCTCTCGTCAGCTTCTTGCTGCCAGAACCTCCAGGTGCGAAGCAGCGCGCCTGCCCCGACGGCTCCAGCACCGATGAGGAGAATCGATCTCGACCGCAGGGTGAACATGCCAGCCGCGATGACGAACATCGCGCCGTAGAACGGGATGATTGTGCCTTCCCAGATCATGTCGAGGTACAACCCGCCTGCGTAGAGAACCGCGCCGCGTCGAACCAGCCGCCACCGCATCTCGGTCACACGGTCCGTATCGCCGATGGTTCGACGCGTGAGCAGTGTGACGCCGACGCCTGCTACCAGTACGAACGTTGCGGCGAAGCGGGTCGCGAGCGGACCGGTCCACGGATTGAAGAGATCATCGGCCCAGCCGTCGCCGCGAGCTGCGCCGCGGATGATCAGGTAGCCGTGGTAGTTCATCACGACCACCCCGATGAGCGCAAGCGCCCGAATGACGTCGGGGCCGGGCTGGCGCCGCGTCGATCCGGCCGCCGGCGAGGTCAGCGTGCTCGTGTTCAGAGCCATCGATACTCGTCGACCGTCGTCATGTGCAACGGGCGTTGCACGTCGACGTGGTCACCGACCGATGGAAGCGCGTTTCCGACCGGGACGAACGCCATTGACGCATGCATGTGCGGAGGTTCGTGCAGCGCCAGCCGTGTCTGCGCGAAGTGGAACGGACTGAGGCTGCCGCGATCGCCTTCATCGATCATCGCCACGCCGTTGGCGGTGCCGGCGCCGATCATGACGAGGTGCCCGTCCGCAGCGACTGATCCGAGGCGGTAGCCAGCGGTGTCGCCGGCGGTGACCGGGCGGACGTCGAGCACGTCGGCATCGAGGTGGAGCGCCGACTTGTCGCCGTGCCACAGCATTGTTCCCAGTCGCAAACGGAACTGGTGGGTGTCGGGCAGTGCGCGGTACTGATCAGGATCGAGATGACTCACCCAGACGGGGAGGGAGGTGTCGATGTCGGCAAGCCGGTCGATGATCGCCGCGGCGTGTTCTTCGGGGGACCCCGCGAGCGGTGGGTGAATGCTGACACCGACGACGTGAAGTCCTGCGCGTTTGGCGAGTTCGACCATCTCGTAGTCCCCCCCAAATCGGCGCATGGGACTGACGAGCTTGACGATCACCCGGCCACCCCAGTTTGCCAGCGCATCGATGTGAGCCTGACTGCCAACGGTCAGCACGGGGCCCGACGAGCCCGATACGGGTGCCTCGGGCGGCGACAGTGTGGGTGTCAGGACGACGGCCGTGAGCTGATCGGGCAGGCCGTCCAGTTCGTGCACGGTGCCAACGGCGACGGTGTCGCAGAAGTCAGCAGCGACAGCGGCCAGCCAGTTGCGCCCGAAGCCGTAGCCGTTGCCCTTGACCACGGGCACCAATCCACCACCGGCCTCGTCGACCGCGTTGGCGATTCGAGCAACATGGCTGCGCCAGACCGCAGTCCGGATCGTCAATCGAATCGTCACCGACACGACGGTAATCGCTGGATTCGGTCGATCGGTCGTCGCCCTGCGGCGAGATGTACCCGCGAGAGTCGTTGCAGCTGCTCACCGGCCGGGCCAGGGCCGCCAGCGAGGGAGGAGCGGGCTGATGGTGCGAGTGCGGATCATGCCGGCCCACACACCCCAGCCGTAGGCGACATCGGTCGTGGTGGTCGAGGGACTGGCCGCAATCGACGCAAGCGCAGCCCACCTGAAGCGTCGTGAGCACAGGCTCCCGACGACCACAATCGGCCACCACACCCGTCGGATCGCAGCAGCGAACTGTTGACCGGCGCGGAGGTGGCCAGTCATTGCCAACCTGAAGGAGCGAGCTGCGGGCACGCCGGGAAGTTTCGGTGCCAGGCGGAGCGCAGTGCTGACAGCAAGACCGCACGCGATCGTCGGGTGTCCGCCGAGCGCTGCGACCCAGACTCCGGCAGTCCAACCGTTGTTGTGGACCGGTGACAGCTGTCCTGGGTGACGGAGGGCCAGCGGTGCTGCTGACGATCCGTATCCGGCGTGTTGCCGAACGCGGGCGATCAGCGTGCGTCGCGGGTCATGCCAGACCGCCGACGATGGTTCATACCTGCATCGCCATCCGGCTTGATCGAGTCGCCAGACCAGATCGACGTCCTCGCCGAACCGCAACTGTTCGTCGAATCCACCGACGGCATCGAAGGCGGCGGTTCGTACGACGAGCGCGGCGGCGGGAACATAGCTGACCCGAGTGCCGCTCCGAATTCGTGCCGGCTGATCACCGAGGTCGAGCGGCGACCCGACTTCGCCGGTCACGCGTGGAGCCACCAGGCCAACATTCGGGTCGTCAAAGTGGGGGAGCAGCGCGTCAAGCCACGAGCCGATGCCGACGTCATCGAGGAGATCGACATCGGCGTCGACGAAGGCAATGAGTTTGGTGTCGACGAGTGGTCGCGCCGCGTTGCGCGCTGCTGCCGGGCCGCGGTTTAGGTCGAGGCGGACCTGCGCCCCCGCGACCGGCGGCTCAGAGCCGTCGTCGACCACGATTCGTCCGTCCGCGCTCGCGACACCTCCGAGTTGCGGGGTGACGACCGTGACATCGTTCATGGACAACGTCGACGGTTGCTCTGGGACCGGATGGATCGAGCCGGTCTCGAGCAGACGATCGACGAGCGGCGATGCCGCGACGACTTCGTCGCGTTCGATGGCGTCGAGCACGCGCCCGCCGGCCTCGGTGGCGCGGAACACCGTCAGCGGCGAGCCAGCCAGCACGACGTTCCCAAAACGCTCCCACGACTGATCGCGAACGTGACGGCGTGTGAGCCCCTCGGCCGGCGCGGTCGTGGCGGAGGCCATCACAACCTCACCCGATTGGGGTGGGATCGATCGGTCGCCAGGCTTCGACGGCGTGAACCAGGTCGTTGACGAAGGTGGTGATGAACTGGTCGCCCTCGCCGCCGGATGCTCCGGTCGGATCTCCGAGCACGCCGCTCGCGCTGACCGCTTGCACCCCGACGCGTTGGAGTTCTTCGATGTCCGCATCGACGCCAGGTTCGGCCAGTTCGAGTCGGACGAGACCGGGGTCGATAGCGAGCATCAGGGACGTTTCGATACGGCCCGCGTGGAGGTCCTTGGCGCCACCGTCGGCGCGCTGCGGCCACTTCGGCGACCACGACAACACATGGCGACCCTCGTGGCGGAGTGTGCTCACGGCAGCGGTGAGCGCGCTCGCATTTCCGCCGTGGCCATTGACGAAAACGACACCAGCGGCCCAATCAGCGCTCCGCCCGAGTTCGAGAATCACGTCATGCATCACCGCAGTCCCGATCGAGAGCGTTCCAGGAAAGCCGGCGTGTTCGCCCGATGCGGTGACGGTCAGCGTGGGGCCGACCATGAGGCCGTCGGTGAGATGCATCGCACGCGCGACGATCTCCTCGGCGATCAACGTGTCGGTCGACATCGGGAGATGCGGGCCGTGCTGCTCGGTCGACCCGACGGGGATGAGGACTAACGGAGCTCGAGTGCCATCTTCAGCGATCGGGTCATTGAGCAATGTCTGCACATCGCTCCACGTTGCGTCGCCCAATCGCATCGGACCATCATGCCGCCACGGGGTCCCAACCGCGCGAACGGCGATCGGGCGTCGCCTCAATCGGCTGGCTGTTCTCCGAGATAGCCCCACTCGTCGAGTTGTTCGATCACCAGCGCGGCGGCGTCGCTTGGTTCAAGCGTCACTGTCTCGGCGTGCGTCTGTTCGGCCGCTCCGATGTCCAGAATGTTGCGCACGCGGGCAAGGGTTCCACCCGCAGGAGCGGGGAGTTGGCGGGCGCGCGGACGGTAGGCCGTGATCTGAGCCATGTCCTCGGCAGCGGCGGGGCCTGGAGACACCCTGATCTCAGCAGTCTTGGCGCGCAGCGATGCGGCGAGCGGCGCACGGCGCAGCCGGGCAACTGATCCCTCGACGGAGAGCACGGCCGGCGTTGGTACATCGAGCACCTCGCGGCGGCCACCATCGAGTCGTCGAATGACGCGCAGCGGCGAGCTCGAGGGGTCGATGTGGACCAGTCCCAACGCCTGTGCTGCGCCGAGGTGCGCCGCGACGTACGCCGGCACGGAACCGGTGCCGCGGTCGAGTGAGTAGTCGCCGCACACGACGAGGTCGGCATCGTGGGCCAACGCAGCGATGGCAAGGGCAATGTCGTTGCTTGCGGCGGTGGTCGCATTGATTCGCACGGCGTGGTGCGCGCCAGCGGCAAGCGCATCGCGCAGCACGGTGTCGGCTTCTGCCGGACCGACGCACACAACGGTCACGTCGTCGGTGCCAGCAAGTTGCAGGCCGACCTCGAGCGCCGCCTCATCGGCTGGGGACACCCCGGACCAACGTGGATCGACGTCGCCACCATCGACCGAGACCCATTTCCAACAGACGGTGACGCGACTCACGACCGTTTGAACACGACGCCGTGGCCACCTTCGGGATAGCGCCACGAGATGGCGCCCTCCTTGTTGCACACCAGATAACACGTGCCACATTCGAAGCATTGCTCGTAGTTGAACAGGATGCCGCCGTCGCTCGTCGGGACGAACAACTTGGCCGGGCAGGCAACGATGCACTCGCGGCTGGGACAGTCACGACACACGGTGTCATCGACAACGATATGCGCCCGCTGATGGACGTCGAAGCGCGTCGATCCAATGAGGTCTTCGAACGAGCGGGTCGGCCACTGCTCGGTTTCCTTGGTTCCGGTGGCCGCAATGCTGGCCCAGCGGTCACTGATCTTGCTCATCCGAACGTCCTCAATCCCTCAAGTGTGTCTCTGACGACATGGCGCACCTTCAACCCGGCACGCTTGCGTTCCTGATTGAGCACCCGGATCAGGCCCGGCTTCGGCGTCGGGTTGTCGACGCGGAACATGCGCTCGACCGAGTTGGCAATCATCTGCGGATACAGATGCTGCACCCGATCCGACAGCACGATCTCAGGCGCCCGGTGCAGACGTTTGTGGTCGCGCAGGACGAATGTGTCGTTGAGCCGGCGCTCATATCCGGCCAAGCCTTTGGCAGAAGCATCGCCGGACGCGAGCGACTCGACGGCTGCCTCGCCGGCGTAAATGCCGCTTGCCATCGCGAAGTTCACGCCCTCCAGCCACAGGCCGGCGGCCAGGCACATCGCGGCTGCATCTCCGGCGATGAGGATTCCGTCGCCAGTCATCTGCGGCATCATCGACAAGCCAGCCTCGGGGATCACGTGCGCTGAATACTCCTGCACCTCGCCACCTTCGACGAGTGGGGCGATGCCGGGGTGGTGCTTGAACCGCTCGATGATCTCTTCGGGACGCAACTCCTGGGCTGCGAGTTTGGGCAGCTTGAGGACACACCCCACGGCGAGGCTGTCGAGATTGGTATAGACGAAGCCACCACCGTTGACGCCGGATGTGCCACCGAGCACTTCGATGTCCATCCCGTCGCGACCACGGACGCCGAAGCGCTCGTCGATGACTTCCTTGGGAAGTGCAATGGTTTCTTTGACGCCGACGGTGTAGTTCGCCGCGTCGACCTCGCCGTACATCCCCGCCTCCTTGGCGAGGAAGCTGTTGACGCCGTCGCAGGCGATGACGACCCTGGCACGTAAGTCGCCGTCAGGACGGTCGGTGGTGACACCAACGACCTGGCCGTTCTCGCGCAGCAGACCGGTGGCGGTTGTGGAACAGACCAGGGTCGCGCCGTCGGCCTCGGCCTTGCTGGCGAGCCAATGGTCCCAATCGGGCCGGAATGCGGTGGCACCGTTGTAGGGAGCGCTGCCCCATTTTTGGCTCCGGAAGTCGACACTGACCGCCTGGTCGTTGGTCAAGACCATCGTGGAGCGGCGAGTGATCCAGCGCTGCACCGGTGCTTCTTCCCACCATTGCGGGTGCAGTTGGTCGAGGATGCGGGGGTAGACCACGCCGCCATACATGTTCTTTGAACCGGGGAACGGACCGCGTTCGAGCAGGATGACCGAGTGGCCGGCCCGTGCGAGCACCGTGGCGGCCGTGGCGCCGGCTGGGCCAGCGCCGACCACGACGACGTCGACGTCAAACTCGGTCATGCCGGGGTCTCCGCCGTGTTGGCTGAGCGTTCCGCGAGCAGACGGGTCAACGCTGCAAGCGTTTCATTCGCGTCGCTCACGATGGCGAGGTCACTCATGTGCATCATGGGGCAGTGGGGGTCGGTGTTGACGCTGATGATGTGGTCGGGGCTGCCGAGTCCGGCGGTGTGCTGAACCGCCCCGCTGACTCCAAAGGAGAGGTACAACTTCGGATCGACCACGACGCCGGTGGTGCCGATCTGCTTGTCATGATGCACCCACGATCGATCCGTGATGACCCGGGTGGCTCCCATGGTCGCACCGATGTCGGCAGCGAATGCTGCGAGCTGAGCAAACCGTTCCTCGCTGTCAAGTCCTGCGCCGCCACCGACGATGCGGTGTGCCTCGGACAGGTCCATCGTGCGGACGTCAGGAGGCAAGATTTCCACGACGGTCGCATCATGGCCGGACACCGCCTCGTGATCGACGCGTATGCGCCGGATTTCGGGGTGGCCGTCAAACGACGCTGCTCCGCGAATACCTGGCTGGAGCGTGGCGACAAAGGCGCCATGGGGTTGGAGTTCGTGGAGCTCGCGGCCGCCCGAGCGAGCGACGAACACCGAGTCATGAGCGAGCGCAGTAGCGCCGGCGTACAGCGGTCGGCGGAGGCGAAGCGCAAGTGCTGGTGCAAGGTCGCGACCATCGGGGCAGTGAGGGAGCACAACCTGGTCGGTCGAGCCGGGCAGAACGTCGTCGTCGCTCGAGTCGATGAGAGCTGCAAGGTGGCGCGCCCAGCGCGCGATCTCCACATCGCCCAGGTCGACGAGTGTCACCGTTCGAGCTCGGTCAGTCAGGTCGATGTCATCGACGCCTGAACCAACCAGGATGACGTTGCCATCGCATTCAGCAATGGCGTCGTCAGTGCCAGCTGGCAGAACGCTCTCTCGAACCGGCACCGCTGCGATCATCGGTCGTCAGCGTACGGTGCGGCACGTCGTCGCTCGCAACCGTTCGCCGACTGCGTCGCAAACAATCGATCTTTTCAGCTGAGCATCGAGGGTTCGAGCTGATGGACCCGCTTCGCGGTGGCGACGAGGAGCTTGCGTGTGATGGCGGGATTCTGATCGAGCAGTTGCTCGAACTCGCGACGGTTGAGCACTTCGACTGTCATAGCGGTTTCGGCCTGCACTGTGGCGGTTCGTGCCCGGTTGGCGAGCAGCGCCACTTCGCCCAGCACGGAACCCTTGCCGACCGATGCAATCAACTTCCCGTCGCGCCAGACAGATGCGGTCCCTTCGACGATGATGAAGGCTTCGCGACCGGCGGTGCCCTCCTTGATGACTTCCTTGCCGGCTTTAATGTCGATTGGTGTCATCAGTCGATCAATCGCGGCAAGTTCCTTTTTCGAGAGCCCGGCAAAGAGTTCGATTGAGGCGAGGGCAGCAATGGTTGTATTCGTCGTCATGTCCCTAGTGTGCACCAAAGAGACACGTCGCCTGGCACCGCGCTGGCTTCAGGTCGCTGCGGTCTTGCGACGGTCGCGTTGCCAGCGGACCAGTTCGACGATGCCGGTGATCGACAGCGCCGTGACGAACGCCAGGATGAAGGCAAGCGTGTGATTGTCTTCGAATTGCTTCCCGAACACGAAGCCGAGGATGGCGGCATACGACGCCCAGATCGTCACGGCAATGGCGATCCAGAACATGAACCAACGGCGTGGCTGCTGCGTGACGCCCGATGACACGGTCAGCACGGTGCGGCCGCCCGGGATAAAGCGAGCGGTAATCAAGAGCAGTCCACCCCGTTTGCGGATCTGGTGCGCGGCCCCATCCAGCCGCGCCCGTCGTTCTGGCTTTCTGTCTGCCCAGCGGTTGACCAAGCCCTCAAAATTACTCCCGATCGCATAGGCGAGATTGTCGCCCACGAACGCTCCGGTCGCACCGGCGATGATGACGAGCAAGAGACTTTGGTCGCCGGCACCGGCGGCCACGCCGCCCAGGATCACTGTGGTCTCGCCAGGAACGATCGGAAGGATCGAGTCGAGGAGCGCGACCGCAAAGATGACCAGCAGGAACCACCAGTTGCCTGAGAAGTCTTTGAGTTGATCGGTGAAATCGGTGATGACGTTCGCCAGCATGTGCGACGAAACGTTAGCGGTCAGGTGTGGAGGACGAGACGTGTCAGCTGGCGAACCACACCGTGGAGTTCGCGGGAATGACGCCGGGTGTGTGCATTTCGTTCGGCTCGCTGGAGAACACCGGTCGCGCAATCGAGAGTTCGGGGTGTTCGAGGTCGACTGCCACGGGCTGCATCGTCACGTTGACGACGATGACGATGCCACCTCGCCGAACGCCGACGAGGTCGTGGCCGAGGTCGAGGACCTCGGCGCGGAGCGGCTGAACAATTGCGAATTCCGCTCGAGCATCCGAAGCTGTCCGATACAACTCGAGCATCGACGTATCGTCGTCCTCTGCCGTTGCCAGCGCGTAGGTGCCCCAACCAGCAGGTTGTGGCAGCCACGGCTCGCCGACCGAGCCGTCAGCAGCGGGCTTCGAGAACCCGAACGACGTCGACACATCGGTGTTCCACGGCAGTGGAATGCGACATCCATCGCGGCCGACCTCTGCACCGTCCGTGAGGTGGAAGATTGGGTCCTCGCGGTAGTCGGCGGGGATGTCG
>Ga0209716_1000514_pt1 | contig 36066 bp, 39 predicted proteins | sample COGITO_mtgs_1205_FD_184811 | JGI IMG/M metagenome (GOLD analysis project Ga0209716, IMG submission 184811) | Pelagic marine microbial communities from North Sea - COGITO_mtgs_120531 (SPAdes) (version 2) | ecosystem: Environmental > Aquatic > Marine > Epipelagic ...
CGAAGCAGAACTGTATAGCAAAGAAGGCGATTATGTTATGCAGTTTTACAGCAGTGAAAAAGGCACGTTCTTTGATGGCATTATTGAAACTGTCGGCGAGTTTGATATTAAGAAACTAAAAGCAGTGATCAACGAGTATCCCAACGGTGAAGACATTGTAGATGGATTGTTGTATGACGGTGTTGATATTGAAAATCAAGGCGGCGACACTAACGGAAAAGGTTATTCTGCACATCTTTGGAAGAATTAACTGTAACTTCTATAAAATCTGATAAGAAATCAAAGTGTGTAGCGAGTGATATAAAAATTTCGCCATGCATAGACGCATAAGAACTTTGTCCTATGTCTTTATAATACTTTCTAGAAAGTCCTTTACGATTACCGTAACTAGGAAAAACACCAGAAACAAAAAGACAAGTGTCGCCTAATTCTTTTGCGTTAGTAAGATTAAGGAAAGTTTCAGCAAATGAATCTTTAGGTTCAAAATAAGGTTTGTCGACGTAACTAGCAAGGAGCAATACGATGTATGCTTCGAGATAGTGTGGTAGCTCGTAGCCAGTTTGTTTTTGCGTATCTTTAACAACGCCATAAAAGGCGCTAGTGTAAGCGTCCTGCATATAGTATTTATTAAAAGGTAAATAGAACACATGAAAGAATATAAGTACGAAGATTTATTTTCAATAGACCCAGATGATCCAGAGAATGTAATCTTGACCATTCCTCCGGAAATTATGGAAGCAAAGGGATGGCACGAAGGCACCCGAATACACTTATCTGTAGGCGACCAAGGATCATTAATAATTACTGATTTAGATGAATTAGAAAAAAAGGAGAAAAATGAGTAAAGAAGGAATACTCGAATTTGACGGAGAAATAATAGATGTGCTACCTAATCAAATGTTTAAAGTAAAATTAGAAAATGCACACATAGTTACTTGTTACACAGGTGGCAAAATGCGCAAGTTTAGAATCAGACTTGTAACTGGAGACAGAGTAAAAATTGAAATGACCCCCTATGATCTAGACAAAGGTCGTATAACATTTAGACTTTAACCAAAACAACTTGACAATTGTAATAGGTATGTTATACTAGTAGCATGAACACTATTACAGTTATCGGCGGCAAAGCTAGACAAAAACGGTATGTAGAATCTATGGTGCAGTTTTGCATTAAGATGCTAATGCCAAGAATGAAAACTCTTGACATTACGGTAAAGTTATGCAGTCCTAAAGGAGCAATGGGATATTGTCTTGCAGAAAATAAACGTACATTTGAAATAGAAGTCGACGTAACTCTTAGACTCCGGCGTTTACTAGAAACCCTAGCACACGAAATGGTGCATGTTAAACAGTATGCTCGTAATGAATTGCATGTCGAATATGCTAATTGTTGGAAAAATGAATTTTATACAAAAACAGATTATTGGGATTGCCCCTGGGAAATAGAAGCACACGGTCGTGAGCTTGGACTGTTTATCCGTTGGGCTGAATTCCACAAGTTGGGCCGCAAGAAGTGGACTCAACATATATAATATAGCGAAAATTGGTTAAGGAGGAATTAACATGCCGCAAAAAATTACAGCTGAAATCTCGGCAGAACAATTTACAGAAAATTTTGGGTTTGACGAAGCAAGTGGATTATATAATGATCCGTTATTTAGACTTGTTGTAAACAAGTTTGGTAGATGCTATTGGTTATTAGCACATGATAATTTACAAGGTCCACGCTTTAGTGGCAACAATGTTTACTATCAAGGAAACAATTCAAGACTTATTAGAACAATTTATCCTAATGCAAAACGTATTATAGACGTTGGTGCAAATGTAGGTAATAACACAATTGCATATAGTGAATGGGCAGAGAGTGTAGAGTCATTTGAACCTACACCTACTACATTAAAGATGTTAAAAGCAAACATTGCTATTGCACAGAAGCAAAATCTAAAAGGAGTGTACTGGAAAGGTACAGACGTTGAAGGTGAAATGTATCGCGACGAGGATGCAAAAGCAGGTTGGTATACATACAAAGGCATACACCAAAGTATGAACCTAGTAGCAAATACAACAGTGCATGAAGTAGCTGCAACTAACCGTAACGAAGGTACAATTGATATTTTAGATCATACAGATCATGGTGGACATAATCATGTTGTGTTAGACAGTGAAAACTATACACTGCGGCCTAGTCAAAACTTAGTGCCAGTGCCAGCACGTATAATTGACAGTTATAATTTTGAAGATGTAGACTGTATAAAAATTGATGTTGAAGGCAGTGAACTATTAGTTATGCAAGGAGCAAAAGACACAATCGAACGGTGTCGTCCTAGCGTACAGGTTGAAATTGTTCCAAAGCAATGTAATTTGTTTGGTTATGATCCGCAAGACTTGTATGACTACATGGCACAATATGATTATGTTTGTGTAAGTGCAGTCAGACGTCCAGCTAACAAAGATCAACGAGGACTTTGGTTTGGCAAAGACATAGGTATGAAACATCGACAAATTAAAAAGTATATGGATCGCTTGTTTGTACCACGTGAAGTACATTTAGCAACAGATTATGGTGCAATGGCACAAGCAGATAATACTTTTGGACAACTTTTTAGTTGACAACTTATAAAAAAGATACTATACTATAAGAACAATAAGGCAAAAAGTCAATAGTGATGAGCCTGTTGTATGATATGGAACACAGAAACGTTCCGATAATTTAAACAGTCTGAGGAGACAACAATGAAAGAACCATACGTAAGTCTATTCAATTATGTAGACAACTGGAAAAAATCAATCAACTTCGGATATGCTGACAGCATCAAATCCGCTTATGGAGAAGACTTATCAATCTTCTTCGGTCCAGAAGAAGAACGAACACCTATTAAATTTTTAGAGCCTGAAGACTATCAGCGTAAACTATCGCTGATCAAACGAGCAACTATTCCTAATTTAAATGTAAGCAAAGGCGCACTTAACCTTGAGTCAATGGGTACTGTGGATTTTATTACTGCATTTAAAATGGCACTAGATGCTATGCACAGTATAATTGATCCAGCAACAGGTAAGCCTGTACTGTACGGTGTACAACTACAAGCATATAATTTAGAAGAAGCAGTCATGAATGGTCTTGCTGTAGACCAAAGCCTTGTTGCTATGAACATGAAAGCACAACGAGTAATTTACTTGTGGCGTATGTTTGAGATTGCAATGAACTTTGATAGTAGTCTTGTGTTTGGTGCAAAAGGGCGTTATGCCGCAGACGAAGAACGTGTGTTCCTTAATGATGGTATGCAGGGTTCAATGGCACTAGCACTTCATGGAGTAAAAACTCTTATTGTAGGTTTTAGTATGAAGGATATGCCTTATATTGACTTTAATCAGTTCTTAGCTTGTAATGCAGATGTTGTTCCTATTACAGACTATGACTTCGTAAAAGTTCGTAACAACAGAGCAATGTCTATGTTGACAGCAGGACTAGATGTTAAACTAGAAGATCAACCAGCATACAATTTGTCTAAGGTTTTAAGTGATGTAAATATTACACTTGTACCTGAAAGTGCAACACCTAGTGCAGGAGAGACAAAACATACTGCACATCTACAGAAGCATTTCAAAGAGTTTTGTAAAGACAGTTATAGTAACCGCTTTGCATTTCAAATGGCACTTAAATGTGTACGCAATGCGTGGCATTTCTCTGCAATCGATCATGCGCCAGTATGGGGATTGACTGAACTGTTTACACAAATGCCTAAGAAGTCAGTGACCGATGACTTACTGATTAAAATCGGACAAGTGATGAGTGAACGTTGGAGTTCAAGCAGTAAGGTATGGTCAGACGTACTTAAAGGCATTCGTTCACAATATCCTGAAAAAACTAAATCTGGCAAGTATACAGAGTGGAAAGATCATCGCTTTACATCAGGTGCTAATCGAGGACTAATGATTGCGGCTGCAATTAAATCTCTTGTAGATAATCGCGAAGCATACATTCAGTCACAACCTGGAAAACAAAAAGGTTATGATTTAAAATTGCCTGTTGTTGAAAAAGGCGGTTCTGACTTTAATATTGATATGCCCTATGTATATACAGATACTAACGGTAGGGTTGCAGAGTATACAAATATTATTGAAGTAGATGATTTTAACAACAAAGCACAAAAGTATGAAGAAGATAAGTTTGCGGAGTTTATGTAAATGGCAGACTTAGTAAAAATTAGAGAAGAGGGCCTTCGGGCTCTCTCCTCACGTAGATTTCATCCACAAGATGATGCTTCAACATACGGCACATTCTTTGAAATGTTTAAAAAGTCTACAAAGCAAGATCAATTTTTAAAACTTATTTGGGCACACTCTGTAAAATGGGAAGGAGATCCTTTTCAACTAGCAAAAATTGCACCTGATAATTGTCCCATATTTGGTACACCATTAGACTATGGTAGAGGATTGAACAGGATAACAAATCCTAATATTGATAATTATGACGGATTTTTTCAACCAACAGTAGATCACAAACTTGCTAGATCACTTGGCGGCAAAGACGAAATTAGTAACTATGTAATTGTTTGTCGTAAAGCAAACCAATTTAAAAGTGATATGGGATCTAAAGAAGAATTGGATACGTTCTACAAAGGAATGGTTGACATTTATTTTAGTTGATGCTATAATATATACATAAATTAGGCAAACACACAGAGGCACATAATGTTCGCAGAAGTTAAAAACGGATACGTACACAAGGACGCAGTTCCAATGAAAACTGTAAGCATCACGGAAGCACTTGCTGTCGCATATGCAGCTTACCGTATCAACAACAATACTTATACCAAAGACACTCGTCGCTTCTCAGAAGAAAAGCCCACACAGTTTCCTAACAAGGATCTTGTGCGTTACTACTGGGAAAAGAAAAACAACACTAGCGAAGCACAATGGGTTCCTTTAGACTTTGAAATGTTTGAACCTACTAAAGAAGACTATGAGTCTGTACAAGAAGCACTCAAGTGGATGAAGCGTTATGTAATGCTAGGGCTTGCAGATCTAGACGACTTCAAAGCAGATATGGTAAAAGAACTGTCGCAAGATGAAGTGCTGTTCAAAGGCATGGGTCGTATTGCATTTGCTCCAGAGTTTATTGCTCGTGACCGTCACGAAAGTGAATTGAAGAAAGAGATCCGTGTAGAGTATCGCGACAGCAAACATCTAGGTGCAGAGAAAGATAGTGTAGAAGCAGTGATTGCTATCCTTGACAAGCGTTACAGCGCACAGTGGGAGAGCTACAACTACACTGCGGTTACTACAGAAGGTAACCTAGTGAGCTTTATGAACAAGTTTGCATACGATGTAGGTGCTATGCTACGTTGTAAGGCTAAGGTAAAATCGCACACAAAAAATCGTTTGTTTAGCGCAAACGAAACACGTTTAAACTATGTAAAACTATATAAGGTGTAAGAAAATGATTGTAGAATTTTTTGGAAACCCAATGAATTTATGGCTGTTAGGCACAGCAATTCTTTTTACCCTTGTAGGCCGTTATATGGGATACAAGACTACTGTCGAAGATGCAGTAGAAACTACAATTGATAGCTTGATTGAGCAAGGCTACATAAAAACTGAAGGTTACGGCGCCAAGATGGAAATCATAAAGTGGAAAGACTGGTGTTGTGATGATCAAACTTCAAGGTAAATTACCTAGACAACTCTATGTGGCAGTAAGTGGTGGTGTTGATAGCATGGTTGTTCTTGATTTTCTCAAGCGCAATCATGAAGTAAGAGTATTACACTTTCATCATGGCACTGGTCATAGCGATAAAGCACAACACTTTGTTAAAGATTATTGCAGAAAGAACAAACTTTCATATCATACAGATCGTATTATAGGAACAGTGCCATTAGGACGTAGCAGAGAGGAATATTGGCGAGAGCATCGTTACAACTTTTTAAGTCGATTTACAGATGCACCTGTAGTTACTGCACATCATTTAGACGATTGCGTAGAAACATGGGTGTTTAGTAGTTTAAACGGCACAGGAAAAATTGTACCATATCGCAGAAACTATGTTGTTCGTCCGTTCCGATTGAATCGTAAAAGAGATTTACAATTATGGGCAGACTTAAAAGGTGTGCCGTATATTAGTGATCCTAGTAATAACGATTTATGTTTTAGGCGCAATTATATTAGACATGAAATGATGCCACATATACTAGAAGTAAATCCTGGTATTCATACTACTATTGCAAAAAAAGTAAAAGAAGATGCAAGTTGAAGGTAAATACTATTACTGTAAACGTATTTAAGATCCAGGACGGAGAGTTTGTACGACACGAATCCTCCGAGTAAAGCAATTATTACAACTAGGAGAATACCATGAGTCACAAACAAATAACACTAGAATTTAAACAATCATTAGACACAACAGACTACGGATTAATTGTAGGTTGTGACGGAGTACTCAAAGGAATATGGGTTCCCGAATCTAAAGGACATGAAGATATACCACAAGGTATTGTTGATATGTGTGTACAAAAATTTGGCATAGATCCTAACGGCCATGGCGAACAAGCGGTAATACAATAATGGTTAAACAAGAAGATGTAGACTTCTTGGTAGACTTAGCAATGGAATGTGAAACAGAAGACCCTATTGACTGGGGTATGCTTCACATCACTGAAAAGCAAGCATATCAAATGATGGCATCGCAGTTGTTAGAGCAATTTGATGATGTTAATAAAAAAGATGTAATGCCAGTTATACTAGCTACTGTAACTAAATTATTAGTTGAAAACTTTGTTCTTAATCTTCAACTTAAAGGTGCAGATAACGTATTAAAAGGCGTTTAATTACTTGACAACTATCTAATAGTTTGCTATAATAATATTAATTACTAACAAACTTGAGGTAGATATGAATAGTTATTTCAGTAAGACAGCAATGCTTAAAAATACTCGCAATGAGCAGGAAGTCGAGTGCGAGGTCGATAACGTAAGAGTAAATGAATCGTTGGATGCATTTGTTGCAAACAACAAAATCCACATGCGGTGGAATGGTAAAACGTATGTTGGTAATATGGCAGGAATGGAATTTACTACATTAGGGCCACAAGAATTTAACACTAAAAAAGGAAGATATTAATATGCCACTAATACCTATGGTAGTTGAGCAAGAAGCTCGCGGAGAACGTTCATACGATATTTACAGTCGTTTGATGAAAGACCGTATCGTTATGCTCAACGGTGTAGTAGAAGATAATATGGCTAATCTAATTGTAGCACAGTTATTGTTTTTAGAAGCAGATAATCCTGATAAAGAAATTAGTTTATACATTAATAGTCCAGGTGGTGCTGTAACAGCAGGGTTGGCTATCTATGATACTATGCAGTTTATTAAATCTGATATCCGTACTATTGTAATGGGTCAAGCATGTTCAATGGGCTCGTTCCTAGCACAAGCAGGCACAGCAGGAAAGCGTGTAGTGTTGCCAGAGAGCCGCACAATGATTCACCGTGTTAGCTCAGGCACCCGTGGAACAAGCGGCAGTGTACACGTACAAGAGCTACAGTTTGAAGATGCACAACGAGCATTCGAAGAATCAAAGAAAGTCAACAAGCGTCTTACAGAGCTTTATGTACGCCATAACACAGCAGGCAAAACATACGAAGAACTGTTTGAAACTATGAAGTTTGATACATTCCTTACAGCGCAAGAAGCAGTTGAGCATGGGCTTGCTGATAAAGTAGTGGAGAAAAGATAATGTCAGAAATAAGTGATACAGTAGCAAGTCTTAAAGGTATTCCAACTAAGCAAGATCTAAAGTTGCAACTAGAGCAAAACGTAATGGTAGTTGACTTTACTAAGTTAAACGGTGACAAACGTGTAATGACTTGCACACTACGTGAAGATATTAAACCGCCTGCAACTAAAACGGACACAATGAGCCAAAAGAAAGTTCGTGAGATATCAGATGCTGTTGTAAGTGTTTGGGATGTGAACGCAAAAGGCTGGCGCAGTTTCCGTTATGATCGTATCAACAGTGTAGATATTGTAGAAGAATATCTAACAGAATGGTATAATAAAGGTTGACACGGCTAAGTATTAGTGCTATAATATATGTATAGTTACAAATTAACGGAGAAAACTATGAACAAGTCATTAGTAACAGCAGCAGTCCTAAGCAGTGTTATTGCTACGCAAGCATTTGCTCAAACTAATTATGCTACTATTACAAACGTAACACCAAACTATGACACGCAAGTTATTCGTAATCCTGTACAAGAATGTCAAATTGTTGATGTACCTGTATACGGGCGTGTTGGTGGCGGCGCTACAGGTGGTGATGTACTAGGTGGTATGATTATTGGCGGATTGCTTGGCAAAGGTGCTACTGGTAAGGATGATGGCGCAGCTATTGGCGCTATTCTCGGCGGAATGGTTGCAGCTGATAAAAATCAAGGCAATCAACAAATTGTTGGTTATCGTCAAGAGCAACAATGTAACACTTACTACAATGAAGAGCGTGTAAACACTATTAAAAACTATACTATTCGGTATGAGTGGAATGGCGTTGTAGGTAAAAGTTTTACATACAATCAATATAATGTAGGTGATCGTATTCCGGTAAGTGTGAGTATTAACGCAAAGTAAGAATATTCCCCAGTAGCTCAGCGGTAGAGCAGTTGACTGTTAATCAATTGGTCGGTGGTTCGATCCCATCCTGGGGAGCCAAAATGGAGAGGTGGCCGAGTGGACGAAGGCAGCGGATTACTAATCCGCCGAACCGAAAGGTTCCCAGGGTTCGAATCCCTGTCTCTCTGCCAAAGCGGGTATTGTGTAATGGTAAGACCTCAGATTTCCAATCTGATGATAGGAGTTCGATTCTCCTTACCCGCTCCAAATAACAAGTAACAATGAAAGGTTACACAAATGGGTCGAGTCTTTATTGAAGAAGCAATGGATATTACAGGTATTAACAGAATCGACTTAGTTGCAGTATGTGCGTATCTAAAACGTTCAGGACAAGCGTCGAGTGCAGCAGATGCGCTGCGGCTGCTTGAAACTGGAACTATTGATAAACACGATATTGAAGAACAAATAATTCGTTCTATGCAAGTTGAAATTGAAGAAGAAATTGTTGAAGTTACGACTGAAGATGAACTCAGAACATTGATGGCTAACAGTACTGAATAATAAGTACTGTATGAAAACATGCAGTGAATGTAAAACAGAACTAGGGCATGAAGATTTTTGTCCTAGTTGTAGAGTAAGAAGATAACGCTCCTATAGCTCAGCTGGTAGAGCAACTGATTTGTAATCAGTAGGTCCGCGGTTCGAGTCCGTGTGGGAGCACCAGTAAGTGTAGCGGCTCAATACGCTCGCGAGAGTCAACGGTTAGCTCTCAACCGCGCCTATGGTGAAATTGGTAGACACGCTAGATTTAGGTTCTAGTGCTTTACGGCGTGGGGGTTCAAGTCCCTCTAGGCGCACCATCAGCTATTGCTTATCCAGACAACTGCAAACAATCAATTCTCATTCCTTGCATAGGATTAGAAAAATAAACTAAATACTTTTACAATGTTTAATGCAGTGAAAGAAATCATATGGCATTTAACCTGCGCTTCATGCAAGGGCTGGTTTACATTCGCTACTATGGAAGACAAGTATTGCATTGAACGAACAACTTTTCATTGTCCACACTGCGGGAAAAAAGGCAGAGCAGACAAATTAGAGGTTGACGTAACAGAATAAAGAGTGTAGTATATACACATAATAAGGATTTTTAACATGTCACAGACTAACACAACAAATATTACTTGTTGGCCACTAAGTAGGGGTATGTCTTGACGTGACTTTGTAAAAAAGTTATTTCAACAGCCCCTAGTGTTAATTCATTAGGGGCTTTTTTTATGCCGGTGCGGTACAGTAGGAGAGGTACGCTGGTCTCCAAAACCAGTTCCTAGGATTAGCGAGTTCGAATCTCGCCACCGGTGCCACTTGACATCTATTACAATGATGTTATAATAAGTAATAATAACACAAAGAAGCACACAATGGCTAAGGATTTGTAAATGTTAGATTCATACGCACAGGAAGTGTTTGATAAAAATATAAACATGATGGTACCATATTATCTTATGGCATCATATGCCTATTATAAACAAGACGATGCTATATTTTCAGATGGCTTTTTTGATGAGATGGGCAAGATTATGTTAAAACGTTGGGACGAAATTGAACACTTCCACAAAGAATTCATTACAAAAGATGATCTTACGGCTGGTACCTTTCTTGGCAAATATCCAAGTAGAGTAGAAGGCGGATTAAAAAGTCTACGTGAAGAAACTGCGCCTAAGAAAAGAAAACGTAATAAAAAAGTTAAACCAAAGTCGCCGCCAGCTAATACTATGGGCAACTTTGGTATGGAGTTGTTTGACTTTGGTGATGACTAAAGTCATAATCACTTGACAAAACTTTATATAGGCTATATAATTTATATAAACTAAGGAGAATATCATGGCACGAGCAAATAAAGCAGCAGCAAAACCTAAAAAGAAAACAGTACGAGCAGTACGTCGTGGCGCAAATAGGTTGCCATTAATGCCTGATAATATTAGTTGGGAAGGTGCTAAGTATTACACTCACTACGAAGTTGAATCAAAGGAGTGGCTAGAACGTGTCAAAATATATATTAAGAAAAACTTTGATAAGACAACTGTGTCTAATATTAATAAGTTACCAGATTGGAAGATTGGCGGGAAAAGTCATTGGGCTTGCGCAGCGTATTGTTTAGAAAATATTCCCGGCATTGTTCCCGAATCATATGCTATAAGCATCCGTAAATGGATTTTAGAATTATCTGAAGAAGGTGCTATAATAGCAAAACAAAAGAAAGCAGAAGAAAAAGAAAAGAAGAACGTATATGTTCCTACAATACAAGAACGTATTCGAGATCAAGCATATTTGCAAGCAGAAGCATTAGAAGAATGGCTTGACGGATTCATTAAAGATAAGAAAACATTTGATCCAAAAGGATTTGACTTTAAGAAACATTTTCAAAAGACAGGTGTTACACAGGCTCATGCACGTAAGTTAAAATCTTTTTATGCTAACGAACTGGATGATTTTAAAGATTTAGAACGTATGCCTACAGCCGGGCAGTTGAAAAAAATGAGCGAGCATGAACAAGATCAGTGGGCTCAACTTAAAGAAGGATATGCACATCTTAAGAAAGCAGATATTAAAAACTTTACTACTGCTATTGAAGAACTAATGGCAGCATTAGATTTTGTTATTGATAGTGCTAAAGCAACTAGAGCTCCACGTAAAGCAAAGCCTAAGAGTGCTACAAAACTTGTAGAGAAGTTAAAATATCTTAAGACAGATGACAAGTATAAACTAGCAAGTATTGATCCTACCTTAACTGTAGGAGCAAATGAACTTTGGGTGTTTAATGTTAAGACACGTAAACTAGGTAAGTACATTGCTAAAAATATCGATCCAAAAGGTATGGGCAGACCTGGTAGCGGATTACAAGTTAAAGGTACAACTATTATTGGATTTGATGAAAAATTAAGTATACAGAAAACATTACGTAAGCCTGAAGAACAACTTAAAGAATTTAAGAAAGCAGGAAAAGTAGCGTTACGTAAATTTTTAGATGATATACCAACTACTGACACAAAACTTAACGGTAGATGTAATCCCGAAACAGTGCTTCTTAAAGTATCTTGATAAATACTGTATGGCAAGAGATATATCAGACGATCACATTCAGAACATTCGTCAAGGACTAGCAGTTCTTGGCAGTGCAATCGATACTTTAGCAACAAGGCCTGCGCCTGAAGCTATTGTACAACCTATTACTGATAGAAGTATAACAGGTAACGCAATTAAAGGTGGTATGATACAAGAGTTTCATAGCACAGGCTTGCGTGACGATGCTACTCAACTAACAGTGTTGATTAATAATGATGGTATACTTACTGATAAAATTGATGTAGACACACTAGTTGGCGATACGGCGGTAAAAGGTAACTTAACTGTAGACGGCAGTGTAACTGCAAAACGTCTACATGTACACGAAATTACATCTGATGTTAGACTTGAGCGTACCCGTCCATTAGAGTTTCACGGGCAGCCATCAGACGACGATGTTCCGGCAGATGCTACACTTGCTGGTAAAGGTTTATGGTTTGTAGGTGACGGACATACAAAACAATTTGTATATCAGGTAAATCCAGGAAGATTTTTTAGTAGTGAATCTATTGAAATACATTCAGGTAAAACTATTATGTCTGAAGGAGCAATGCTACTTAGTAAAGATAGTTTAGGTCCTGGTGTAAGACACAGTAGTTTAACTGCTGTTGGTAGGCTTAAGAATCTACAAACTGCCGGTGACTTGAATATTGACAATATGATATTTTGGAACAGTACTCAAGAACGTTTAGGTATACGTACTGATCAACCAAATGGCATGTTAACATTAGCAGGTAATGATAGTACATTTATTATTGATCCTGAAAATGATGCATTTAAATTTGGTACGTTTACATCTAATGAATTACGTATTGTTACAGATGACACCACAAGATTATCTGTTGCAGCCAATGGCGATATACAAATAGGTACAAAAGGTAATAATACTACAAAAGTAAGTATACATGGTAAACTTGGTGTAGGTGTTAACAATGTAGATTCAGATGTATCATTGCATACTTCAGGATCTATTAAGTTTTCAAATAAGAAAATGGAAGTGGCTCACAATATGCCAACCGTTGGAACATACAATAGAGGAGATATTGTCTGGAATGATGAACCAAATCCAAACGGGTGGGTAGGCTGGATTTGTATTGTAGAGGGAACTCCAGGCGAATGGAAACCTTTTGGACAAATTGCTCGTTAATAATATATGGATAACGAAATAAATTCTAAACATAAAACAATTGTAGATCAAGTTGCAAAATGGGAGTTATATGCGAGATTAACTCCTACAGTATTTCTTCTGCTAAGTATATTTTTAGTAAGTTTTAATATAATAGATTTTAAAACAACATTTTTTGTAGGGTTAGGATTATTTGCAATTACTGCTGTGACTTGGTGGTTTTGGACAATTTATACAATACGACACTTAGTGATAACATTACATAGGGCATCTGAAAGTTTACTAGATGTACAGAACGAATTTAAAACTGTCCAAAAAGGGATGGCGGAAATGAAAAATGAACAGAGATAGCATTATTAGAGCAATAGCAAACATACTAAGTGGGATTAGTATGATTACCATTATTACATTAGGAGTAATGTACATGAGTTTTAGTAACGCTTTTGTATTCCAAGATGTTAAAATTGAAGTAGTAAATAATCCAATTGAACATCACGACGATATAGAGTTTATGATGATAGGCTATAAAAAACACGAATGCAACAGCACTCGAGTATATGGTGTAGCGTATGCAGAAGACGGCACTCATTCGCATGATTTAAATCTGTTTACAAAACAATATATCCGCAATACACGCCCAGGCGAGGAAGTGCCCAATCAATGGAGCATGAAAGTACCAGATGAAATGGTCCAAGGCGGTGTATACCGTGTTAGCATGACAGGCGACTTTGTCTGCAACTATCTAATCTTCCAAACTGAAAAATCACAAACATACGATAATATTTTGTTAATAGTTGAACCGCATAACTAAAGTATAACTGCTTCTACTATTCCGTCTTTTGCATCATGTAATGCAATAGCAAAACTCCAGGCATCTTTTTTGTTGTTAGTATGTGCTTTACCTGTAATTGTACTAGGTGCTAGTCTATCACCTTTTTTAACATTGCCTGTAATTATAACTTTTACACGACCTTTAAGTGCAATATACGTTCCGCCTTCTAAATCTTTGTTCATCATAAACGCTGGGTTTTCAGATACAACTCCCAACACGCTGTGAGCGTTATTTAGATTAGCTGCTGTAACTTCTGCTTCACCGCCTACTGCAATTACTGTGCCAATTTCATATTCTGCATCTGCTAGATATTTTTCAGCCAAGTCAGCGTATTGTGCTGCTGTTGCTGTACCATCAAATGTTGTTGCGTACATTGTATTATAGCGCAATGAACTAGTGCCTACGTTGCGTGTGTTAGTAGCATTAGGCGTTATATCCGCTGTTTTAAAGGCGCCTGTACTTGTGATACCGTATGTAGTACCACCTACATAAAACCCGGTGTCTGCACGTATATAACGCGGTGTATAGATGTTTTTGTTAGTTACTTGGTTAATACGCAGCCACGTTGTATCTTGTGTACCAATCTCACCCATTCGAGTTGTTCCATTAAAGAACTGTATATGATCCGATACGTTGTTGTCTGCTTTTTTAATTATTATTCTTGCGTTGCCTGTACCGTCACTCATAGTAAGATCACCGGTCATTGTATCGCCAGTTTCTAAAACAAATCTTCCGTCTGATTCAGTTTCGGTATAATAGCGACTATCTAAGTTAACACTTCCTAATGCAGTAATGTGTCCAAATGTATCAAGCGTTACATCTTGAATAACTGTACCATTTGAATTATTTACACTAGCTTGTGTACTTGTATCAGCATGACCAACTGTAACTGCACCAGTAGCAGCACTTACTGTTATACCAGTATCAGCTGCTAAACTTTCAACACCCATGTCCACTGTAGCTGTTGTAAGCCCTGTTACATGCCCGTATGTATCTAGTGTAATATCTTGTATAAAGTCGTTAGCACTATTGTTAACACTAGCTTGTGTGCTAGTATCGGCATGATTAATTGTTGCCGTAGAACCTTCGCCTAGTGTATGACTTACAGTTATTGCATTGCCAGCACTTACATCCACCATATAGTTACCTATAGTATCTGTACCTAATGCAACACTATTTGCTGCAACTGTAGTAGCAACTGAAATAGTACCGTTAGCAAGATCAGTAAGGGTAGTGTTTGCAGTACCAGTTACATCACCTGTAAGTGTTACAGTTATTTGCGGATCTGGCTTGTCTGTAATATAACTCCATGCTAAATTACCTTCAAGTGTGCCTGCAACAAATGTTTCGCTACCAACAGTCCATTTATCGTCACTTTCGTTCCATATAAATGTTTTGTCTGCTGCACTTCCTCTGTTGATGCTAATACCACCGTCTTGGCTAGGTGCAACACCGGCGTCAAGATTACTGTTGATATTAATAATATTGTCGGCTAGATTGATAGTTTCAGTGTTAACGGTTGTAGTGGTTCCTGTCACTGTAAGATTGCCGGATATAGTGATATCGCCACCGGATGAACTTAATGTTAAATTACCTGTCGTTGTATCAATTGTGTTATCATCAGTTATACCAATTTGTATATTGCCAAATGTAGCACCATCTAAAACAGGATTACTTGTCCATGCTGGTACATCTGTATTGACATATAGTATTTGTCCATTCGTACCTATTCCTAATTTTGATAATACATCTAAATCGTCATTTATATCTGTAGCAGCGTATACTATATCACCTTTTGTATATTCAGTTTGATTAGTACCGCCTAATGATATAGGTACAGCACGACTCAAGTTTTCTGGATTTTCATAATGTGTTCTAGACACACCACCTAGTGTAGCAGCATCAACAGTACCACCTTGTGTACTTGGCTTTACACCTATTTCACCTGTTGTGCTGTTTGTAAAGTGTTCTTTTAGGAACTTAGCAACACCCTTAGAATAATACGCTTGGTTAGCATCTGCTGTAATTGCTGTGTCTGCACCTGCTGCTTCTACTCTAATGTCAACACTACCATAATAATGTTCGTTGCCGCTGCCGTCTGTAAAGAACGTACCAGCAAGGGTTATAGGGTCGTCGGCAGTATTGTTAGTAATATCTTTCATTACCAACTTATATTCGCTATCACCAAATAATGCTGTGTTACTATTTGCTGTTCCTGTACCTAATCTTGTACTATCGATTACGCCTGATATAATATTACTTGCATCAATATTACCTGAACTTAGTATACTCCAATTATCTAGTTCAGTACTACTAGTATTAATTTGTGAAGAAACTTGTACATTATGAATATTAAGAGTTGCATTACCAGTACCTTGGGTTGTTACAGCCTGTTTCGCAAATGTTATTCCGTTAACACTTGTTAATGCATTTGCTCTACTAGGATGTAATGTAAAAGAATTAGTTGTAACACTACCAACAAAGAAATACTCGCCACTACTTATACCTGCAGGAGTAACTGTAGCTGTATATTCTAATGCATCACCAGTAGAAAACCCGTGAGCTGCTTTATAAAATGTGCTGCCAAATGTTTCTACACCGTTAATTGTAAGTGTATGTGTTCCAGTAGACGAACTTGAAAATAGTCTTTGTGTAGTAACATCATAATCGTCGTATAATTCAATTATATTAGCGTCAATTACTTTTACTCTATAAACTGCATTGTTTGCTAGATTACCAATTGGTAAGTTTACTCCACTTGAGTATTTTACTGGATCACCATTTGTGTATCCGTGTGATGTAATAGTAATTCTGTTTGGCGTCATGTCAACATCTGCTGCTGCATCAAAACTTTGTGTTGCAGTATAGCTTTGGTTTAATGTAACTGCTGTACTATTATTGTCTCTAATAAAGTCTGGATTTGCTCCACTTGCGCTGAATTTAATACCGCCTGCACCTAAGTCGATAAACAGTCTTTGTTCTACATCTGTAATAGATATACTAAATGCAGCGCCTGCTGTTCTACCGCCAATAGCTGAATCTGCTGCACTTAATGTATCACCTGCTGCATATCCAGATCCGCCACGTATAATATCAACACTAGAAACTGCACCTGAACTTACTACTATATCAGCTGTTGCATTTGTTCCTGAACCGTTTGTAGACAATGCAACATTTGTATATGTACCATCTGTATTATATCCAGTACCACCAGATAGACCGACATTGTTTACTACTGTAATCACACCAGTTACATAATCTGTTATTGTGCCGTCACCACCGCTAACTGCACCAACTACTGTATTACTATTTGTAAAGGAATAACTGCCGGGTTCTACTATCAAAAACTGACTACTTGTATCTCTGTTAAGGAAATAACTATCTTGCTGTTCTGTATCAGCATCAACAACTGTAGGATATGTACTTAATGCTCCGCTAGTACTTCCGGACAGTGTGTCTGCTATGTTAGTAGTAAATGTCCCGTCAACAGAAACAAGTTTTAAACTAGTTGAACTTGTAAGATTTTGTTTAACTACACCAGTAGCACCACTGTTTGCCTGTGTTATTGTTTCACCTTTAACAACTGTAACTGCACTATTGAGAGTAAGAACATCTTCAAGGTAGTTTTCAATTGCAATGTCGCCACTTTGTGAATCACCTGCAGGAATATCTTCACTGATAATTAGTCGTCCTTCGTAGCTGTCTACAACATAACTTGCAAAACTACGTGTTGCTGGGATAAGCTCTGGGTTCAACTGTCCTGCACTATTTAATTGTGCAATAGCACTAGGTACAGCATTTGTGCTTACACTTTTATCAATGAAGTCGCCGAGTCTGTTATCTAAAAACGAGCGTACTGCTAACTGTGTAACAAGTCTGCTATGCAATGGTCCGTTTAGGTCATTGTCACCTAGTCCAATATCATCTGATATTTCGTTAATAGTAACATCCGACAGTGTTAAACTTAAACTGTCTAATTCTGTAATTGTAACTTTATTTTTAAATATAATATTACCAGTTTTGTTTTCAGCAGTAATAAAGTCACCTACTAGGAAATCACCTAGCTCGTTTGTTCCTGATGTGTAAACTCTACCTTCTTGGTTTCTATATTGCTGATAAGCGCCAACTGTTTGTCCGCCGTTTTCGGGTAGTGCGTTATAGTCAATACCAGATCCTGCATATTCCCATGTATGTGCCGAACTGTTAACAATACTAGGTCTATGCAAGTGCATAGTTTGTGTGGTTGTATTTGCAATGTTTTGGAATGTGCTAGTACCATATGTACTACTAATAGTAAATTCTGATGTGTAGAGATTTGTTAGGTCTTCAAACGAAGAAATATTAATATTTGTAACAGGCGTACCACTAGTATGGTCCTGTGTAATAGTAGCAGTCAAACTAAACAAGTTTCTTACCGCAGTATCGCCAATTTGTACTTTTTCGTTACTGATAGTAAGTTTTCTTGTAGTTGAGTCCCAATCCGTAACGATAGCAGCTAGTGGAATACCACCTTCGTCGCCTGTAATAGACTGACCTTTGTTAAAGTTATATGTTCCTGCTGCGAGTGTAAGTACTTGGTATACTGAATGTTCATCGATTATTTCATCAACAAACCATTCTTCGTCTGGTGTAACAATGTTATGTGTTTGACTTGTGCTTGTTTGTATTGGCACAGCTCTGTAAACACTATTAACATCTTCAAATAAACCTATTTCATTTGCATTTGCAACAAACACATAGTATTCGTTTCTATCTAATAGACCAACAATATCTTTGTTGCCACCGTTTCTGTAAACTACCTTCTCACCGCCAATAAATCCGTGGCTTGCAATAGTAATAAGATTACCGTTTATATCTGTACTACTATCAAAGTCCAGTGATGCTCCGTTTTGTCTGTGGTTATTAGTAATGTCAGCACCGATGCTGTTTATAATTCTTATAACAAAGTGTTCTGTTGCAGCCCTTTTACTTCCAACAACTTTGAAACTTTGTTTACCTTCGAATATACCATTACCATGGACAATAGGTCTATCAAATTCAAATGATACAGGCATCTGTCCAATTGAGCGTAAAGCATAAAGTCCAAAATTTGTAGCAGAGTTTGTTACACTACAATAACCACCGTTTTGCGTATAAATGCCGTTCTTGGCAAAGATTTGGAAACAACTAACTAACTGTGAATACGCTTGGTTACGTATCAACCAGCCTGTACCACCAAATGTAAGCATTGTATAAGCAGCACCAATCATTGACTTACCTTGTTTAGGTAATCCTGGAGTTGTATCTGTTCCAAGTTCAAGTTCTAATGGTTGTGCAGGCTGGTTAGGTTCTTCGACTAAGTCTCCGTTTACATCAACACCACTGCCGCCCAAGAACGATATTAAACTTGCATTAAATATATATGGAGATGTTGTGACAACTGGTTTAAATGAACTTAGATTTCTATATGATCCTCTGTCATAATCAGAGTCTAGTATATCATCAAATCCAAACGTAAAGTTCCAAGTCCAATCAGGGGCGCCATTCGCATCTAAATGATCTCTAAATGTAATTTGAGTTACATAGCTTCCGTTACGTAGGCTAAACATATTTTTGTTTGCATTTAACGGACGTATAATAACAGTTCTCAAACTGTCGCCTACAAGCGATACTCCGTCTGGAACAATAATTGGGTTTGCTTCTAAATAATCACCTGACGCAATTTTAATTGTAGTTGGTGTAATAGATAATGTAGGTTTTACTAGTGCAGGTAAACTGTTTGTGTCACCCGCAGTTAATGCATCAATAACAATTTGTATGCCTGCACTAATAGATGTCACATCACTATTAGCAACTGATATGCCAGCATCTAAGGTTTGGGTTGTTACAGACTGTAATGGTGTTACAGTAATTTGATTTAGTACATCCATTACAAGTTGTTTAAGGAATGTATTTGCACTTATTGTTTCTGCTAATTGGTTAGCAATAACTTCTGCACTGCCTTGTGTAAAATACAGCTCTGCAGATAATCTACTGGCACTGTTACCACCAAACTGCACATCGTATAATGCTGCATTGGCAATATATCCAGTATCTCTTTTACACTTGTCTGTATTGTATGTTAGACTAGGAAAGTTATCAGTTATATGTTGTATAACTTCATCTTTAATAAATTCTATATTCGCATCAAGTAATGTTCTTGCACCAGTTAATGATGTTGTTTGTGTTACTGTACTTTGATAGGCTATTTCACTAGCAATCTGACATGCTTTTTTAATTGTAGCAACAGGCGCATTTATACCATCATGTGTATCGCTACCTTGTGATTTTGAAACCCAAACAATATTAGTATCACCTTCACCTGCTTGTATTTCTAATTCGCCAGAACTATTTCTTACAATGTCTACTCCGTATCCGCCTACAAGATTTACATCGTGAATATCAAGACCTTGCTGATGACGTAATGTTGTACTACCAATCGGCACAAATAATGTAGTATCATCTGCCTCAATTGTAATTTTGTCTGTAGCAGCATCAACAGATAACACAATATTATCACCGCCTTTGATAGTAAGCTCATCTCTCGTATGATCTGCTTCTGCTGTACCTACCAGAGTATCAGTTGCGTCTACTGCTGTAATTTTTCTGAAAAAGTCGTATATTTTAGGTGTGGCCATTACTTATCCCAATAATTTTATATTCCTATGTTGTATTTATTAAATAAAGTATGTTAGTTATAGGCAACGGCGAAAGTCGTAAAAATATAGATATAAATGAAATACATGGCGTTAAGGTAGGTTGTAATGCGATTTTTCGTGACTATAATAATATAAATCATATAATTTGTGTTGATAAACGTATGGTAAACGAAGCTCTAAAAGTTAATGCAAATAGTAATAGTACTTTTATATACACACGTAAAGAATGGATAGATCGATATCATAACAGAGAACACATTCGGCTTGTTCCTAAATTACCGTATAAAGGCGATCAAAGAGCAGATGACCCGTTCCAGTGGGGAAGTGGACCGTATGCAGTATTACTTGCTGCAAAACATGATAAAGAAGTAAAAATGATTGGATTTGATTTATATAGTAAAACTAATAATACTAATAATATTTACAAAGATACAGATAACTATAATACAAGCAATAAACGTGCAGTTGATCCTAGATATTGGATACATCAAATTGCAAAAGTATTTGAACATTATAGTAACACAACGTTTTTAATATACAACGATGATTTAATACTGCCAGATACTTGGAAATTGCCAAATGTTATACTTGACAAGATTGGTAATTTATAGTATTATAATAATAAGGTCTCAGCGTCAACCCTTCTAACTCTGCCGCTACATATTTAATAGGAGAAATATATATGGCAAGACATCTAAGTACAAAACACTACGGACACAACATTGGCTTATCAGCAGTGTTCCGTCAACCTAACGCAGATCATTCACACTGTCATCTACTACACGGTTATTCACTAGCATTTACATTTACATTTGGTTGTGATCATCTCGACAACAAAAACTGGGCAGTAGACTTTGGAGGACTCAAACCACTAAAGGCTTGGCTTGAAGAAAACTTCGATCACAAACTATGTGTAGACATGAACGATCCACACAAACAAGACTTTTATGATCTACAAGAAAAAGGATTATGTGAAGTAAGAGAGTTTGGCGGTGTAGGTGCAGAGAAGTTTGCAGAACACGCATTTTACTTTGCTGACAAACTGATTCAAGAAGCAACAGACGGTCGTTGTTATTGTGTAAAGGTAGAATGTGCAGAGCATGGTGCTAATTCAGCAATCTACGAAGTATAATGAATTATGTTGTTTGTTTAAAACACGGAACAAAATACTCATCCGAGTATGTTAATAAATTGTATAGCATGGTTAGTCGTAATCTTACTATACCGTTTAAGTTCGTGTGTTTAACAGAAAACTCATCAGGACTAGATAAAAATATAGAGCATATACCATTATACCTTGATCCAAGACTTACAGGATGGTGGTATAAGCCTTATTTCTTTAATCCTCATTTAGGCATTGACGGTACTTTATTGTATCTTGATCTAGATGTAGTTGTATTTGAAAATATAGATAAGTTGTTTACATACAAACCTGACAAATTTTGTATCATACGTGATTTTAATAGACACCAGCGACAATCATGGGATAGAATGAATAGCAGTGTGTTTAGATTAAATCCAGGAGATCATGCATATGTGTACGAAGAATTTATTAAAAATCCGCATGGAGCAAGGCGATTTCATGGAGACCAAGATTGGATTTATTCTAAAGTAAAAACGGACTTTAACTTTTGGCCGGATGAATGGATTCAAAGCTACAAGTGGGAAATGCGAGGAAAACCAGAAATGGTAAAAATAAATGGAAAACGTAACTTTAAAGATATAGGAGAACCTACTGTGTTACCAGAAACAAGTATTGCAGTATTTCATGGTGATCCTAATCCCGAAGCATGTAAAGATCCGTGGGTAATTAATAATTGGAGATAAAGAGTAATATGTTATTAAAATTAAGCAAGCAAATTGTTAAAGATATTATTCATGACGATCCTGTACGTCCGCACATTAGCGCAGAGTGGCGCACACGTAGTGGTAGAGAAGTATATGGACTGTATACCGATGAGAGCTTTGAAGAGCTGCGAGCGGTCATCTGTGTAGCTTACACAGACGAAGTGTCTACATGCGAACGTGACATGCAATGGGTTGGAACGGACATAGCAGTGTTCTATACTGTATGGAGTTATGATCGAGGTGCAGGTAGAGATATTGTATTTGCTGTTGCAGATCATATTAAAAAGAATAATCCAGATGTAAAACGCTGGGTAACACTAAGTCCGCTAACTGAAATGGCTAAAAACTTTCATCTAAAGAACGGTGCAAAGTTCTTAAACTGTCATATGGATTGTCAAAACTTTGAATATGAACTTGACTAACTTTAAGAAACGTGTTATACTGGTTACACAATGGTACAAACAACTCAGGCAACACCCGCACTATGCATGGTACAACTGTATTGCATGGGCGTGGCACAATTCAGGCACACACGAACTCGACGGGAGTTATAGGAAATTCTAATGAATGATTTAAAGTTTACAACATGCGGTGACTATATGCAACAAGAAGTACAACGTATAGGTTTTGCTTGCAAGTACATGGATCCTGATCAATCGCAGAAGAAGAAACTACTAGAAGAAAGACAACGTCCACTAAATACTCGTAGCACAACAGTACAATGGCTTAACCGTCAGACACGTGATGTTGCTGAAGAACGCTTGTGGGACATTATGGTCCATAACATTGCGTCATACAAGAGGTTGATTGAATATGTGGGAGCTCTTCCACCTAAACTTCGGATGGTACGATTGGGTTCTGATGTACTTCCTGTTTATACCCAGCGGGATTGGTCTTATTATTGGCAGCGTCCTAACGTTGTTGCCTACGCAGAAAGAGAATTCGCAAAGGTCGGTGAAACGGCAAGAGCCCTCGATGTCCGATTATCGATGCACCCAGGCCAATTTACTGTACTTGCAAGCGACAACGAAGAAATAGTAGATAGGAGCATAGAAGAATTTGAATATCACACCGATGTCATCCGCTATATGGGTTACGGCAAAACCTTCCAAGACTTCAAGTGCAATGTCCACATATCAGGCCGACAAGGTCCATCCGGTATTAAAGCCGCACTTAAACGTCTCTCACCGGAGGCAAGAAACTGTATTACAATCGAAAACGACGAAAACAAATGGGGTCTCGAACACACGCTTGAGCTTGCAGACGATCTCGCTCTGGTGCTAGACATTCATCATTTCTGGTGTAGAGAAGGATATTATATTGATCCTAAGTCAGACGACTTTAAGCGTGTAATTGATTCGTGGAGAGGTGTTCGTCCTGCTATTCACTACAGCTATAGCAGAGATACTGCACTTCCAGAAGGCTTTACACACGATACAATGCCTGATATGCCTGCACTTTTAGAAGCAGGACATAAGAAAGCAAAGCTACGAGCACATAGTGATTACTATCCTAATCCTGTTGTAAATGAGTATGCACTAAGTTTTCTCGAGTACGCAGATATTATGGCGGAATCGAAGGCAAAGAACTTAGCAAGTATTGAGCTATATAAGTTCTGGAAACAACTTAAAGAACCCGTGAGTCAATAGAGTAGTCGGAGATTGCCGTCTAGTGGACTACACTTTTCTAAAAATATTTATCCAAAAAAGGTTGACTTCACCTACAAAGATGCTATTATATTAGTAGAGTAATAACAGACACAGAGGATTATCATGACTATTCAGATCTTTAACAATCATCAAAAGTATCTAATCTCACAAGGTGCAGATCATCGGCAAAAACTTCGTAAAACTATTGATGTGGCATTGAATAATAATCAGTTTAGTGATAACTACATTATTTCAAGTTTGCCTGGTCTTGGAAAAACTTATGAAATGGATTTGGCTCTTACTAAAATGCAAGATGCTCCATTAGTTTTTAGAGGCGACAATGGTATGTTTGGGTATATGATCGATGTTGCAACAGCAATATTCTTAAACGGTGGTCCGCAAAATCCTCTTACTGTAATCAACGACGATTGTGATGTGTTGTTTGAAGATAAAAATATCAATACAACTAAAAAAATGTTTGATAACGCTCGTGTTCTTCGATACGGTAAGAACTATAGAAGTTTAAAAGGATTATGTAGTGATATCCAGTGGGAAGCAATACAGGCGTTTGCAGACGATAACAGAGCAGGATTAGACATTGATGTTAGTAATGTCACCTTTATTACACTGACCAATACTCATTTACAAACTGTAGATGAAGTAGAAGCACAAGAAGAAGGCAGCACTAAATATGCAAAATATAACTCTCGTTATTCGATTCGCAGACGAACAGAATATGAAGAGATTGATATGCCATCATTAGAGTTATGGGGGTATGTTGCAGATGTAGTGCTAAATGATAAAATCTGTGAAAAGATTATGCCTAATATTGGCCAAGCATATAAAGAACAAATCCTAACATGGTGCCATGCAAAGTGGGACAATGGCATTACAGAACGCAACTTGAGTATTGTAGAAAAAATGACAAAGCAGATTGTTCGCTATCCGAATGATTATCTTGACATTTGGGAGAAAGTTTATGTCAAATAAATCTCTAGCAGAGAAGTTGGCGGCTGCAAAAGCCAACTCTCCTATAAATGATCTTACAAAACAGCAACAGACTCTAAAAATAACACACGCAACTAGAAATATAGATTATCAAAAAAGAAACAATACGGGCATTGCAAACAGTAAGAAAGCAAAATGCAAGACTCCGTGGGGAGAGTTTGATACTATTAAAGAGGCAGCACTAGCAGGAAATATTTCAGAGGATACTCTACGGCGGCGTATTAGAACCAATGTCGAAGGATTTGAAAGGATTGGAAAAAATAATAATACCAAATATACCAAGCCCATTCACACACCGTTTGGAGATTTTCCTTCTAAAGTATCAGCAGGAGCCTTTGCTGTAAAGAATGGCATAATGGTAAATGCTGAAAAAAAGATAGACAAATATTTGAAAACCGATCCCGAAAACTATTATTATTTGTAATGAATATATGCTAAACAAAATAGACAAACTAGAAACACAGTTAGACATCGACTCTAATGGAAATAAAATATGAGTACTAAATCAATATTAGATATGATTCGCGAACGTCAAGGAATGACTCCTGCACAGCGAGCAAAATTAAACAAAGAGAGAGAGTTTAAACGTGCTCCTTTAACTAAAGATGACTGGCAAGAGTTCAAACGCAAGTTTGTAGAAGAATACGGCGATGAAAAAGTACAAGACACCGGAATGACACATTCAGAATTTTTGCGCTATATGAAAGATAGCTATCGCGAAGGTGCAGATCCTTATACTGAATCTCAAAAACTAATAGACTTCTTACGCAGGCTATAAATACTATAAGGAGACAAGTAATGAGTTACTTAAAGAGCATGTACGGACGGAACAAGTCATCGAATCCCCAGACCCAATCATCATCTAACAAGAATCCTAATAGAGTATTAGGCGGACTACGTGGGCAGGGTGTAGATACAATGAAAGTACTAGGCGAAGATGGTACTGAACATACTATACCTAGTACAAAATATGTGCAAGGATTAGAAAATAAGTTGCGAACTACAGAAGCACGATTAACAAATTTAGAAAAACAAGTAAGGAGAATGGGCAGTGATTAAAAATTGGATCAAAACAAAACTCGACGAGCGTTCAACAATGGACGGAATTCTTATGGTTGCAGCAGGTGCAGTTATAATTATATTTTCAGGATTAGCACAAGCAATTGCATATGCAGCCATTGCATACGGCGCATATACTATTTGGCGTAATTAAAGTTTACTAATAGGCGTAGAGTTTGAAGCAGACATATTCCATTTTTGCTTCTGTTCTACGCCTTTCTTTTGAGCAAATTTCTTACTATCGCAGTTCTTACATACGTGAAAGTAGGAATTACTCAGACGCTTAGGGTCCATTTTACCTCTAGCACGTTCAAACTCTGCGTCACAACTATCACAACGAAAAACACATATTGTTAACTCGCGCTTATAGGCATGTTCCTTGCCGGTTTTGCTATTGCGTACATGCCGGGTCTGCTTTTTAAATTCTTTTATATACATAACTATATTTACATTAAGATTATAAAATAAGACGATAAATATTAGAGAGGAACACTATGAGCATACTAACTTTAACTCCAGCAGCTGAAAAACAAATTGATCTTTTAAGTAAAGAAAACAATTGTTATGGCATTACTTTAAACATTAAAGGCGGCGGCTGCGCAGGATTTGAATACGAATGGGGTACAATAGCATCTCCAGAAGACTTAGCAGCAGACGATGAGATAGTAAACACTGCAAACGGCTATGCGTTTGTCATTAGTAGTCATAGTGTAATGTTTTTGATTGGTACTGAAGTAGATTATGTAAAAAGTCTAGTCGGTGCTAACTTTGAAATTAACAATCCAAACGCAAAAAGTAGTTGCGGATGCGGAGTAAGTGTAAATTTTGATATGGATAGTTTGGTACCACAGTTTTAAAGGAATTATAAAATGACTAGACAAGTAGTTAATATTGGTGTAGAAGGAAATGACAATACAGGTGATAGTATTCGTGAAGCATTTAGTAAACTAAATGAAAACTTTCAAGAACTTTATGCTGTTTTTGGACAAGGTGGACAAATAGGATTTAGTTCATTAAGTGATACACCAAGTAGTCTTTTAGATAATAATGGAGATGGCAACTTACTTGCTATATCATCTAGTGACGGTACTTCTATGGATTTAAGAGCCTTAGAAGTCTCAGGACTTACAATTGATTATACTAGTGACCCTACAAAAATTAAAATTACTAATAATGGTGCAGCAGTTGGGAATGATATTACTCCTACACTAGGTGGTGATTTAGATGGTCTTAACTTGTTTAGTATTGGTAGAATTACAATTTCTAATAATTCTGCCACTCAATTTAATAACACTCATGGACTAACAGGCACGCCGGACGCTATTACAATAGATGATCTAGTTCCTGATAAAAAGTATATAGATAAAAACTATGCTACTATAGGAAGACCAATTCCAGTTAGAGACGAGCCAGCTAATGCTACAGAGTATACTCTTACTATAAGTGCAGTAGACGGACTTAATGCTACAGTAACAGCACATGGTTTAAATCAATACAGCACCGGTAAACCGTATACATTTGCAGGTACTACAGCAAACGGATTAGTAGACTCTAATACATATTATATAAAGGTAGTCGATGAAAATACATTAAATTTATTTTTATCCGAAAATAATGCGTTATCTGGAATCTCAGCACTAACACCGACTACTGGAACATTAACAAACAATAATTACGATAGTACTATTCCAGGATTTTATCTAAAAGACGAAGCACTCCCACGTAAAAATGTAACAAAGCGTACAGGCGACAAAATGACAGGCGCTTTACTATTGCACGATCATCCAGGATCTTATGCAGGAGTTAATAGCGGCGTAGAAGATGATTTTCAGGCTGCTACAAAATTTTACGTTGATAATACAAGTTTTGCTAGTACAACTAACATTTATGTTAGTACACAGGGCGACGATGTACAAGCAAATACTGCATACGATAGAATAGGACGTTCACCTAGTAGTGCATTTGCATCAATTAATAAGGCTGCACAACTAGCAGAAGAATTAATTGCAACTACAAGAGCCCGTCCGGGTCCTTATATGCAAACTATTACATACAATACAGATTCAGCTGCATTAGTAACTGCAAAAGGCATTACTAATAGTGCCGGCTACACAAATATGTTTGCACTACTAACTGATAACCGTCAATTTATTATAGACGAAGTTGTTGCACACATAAATGCTACATATCCCGACTTTGTTTACGATACAGCAATTTGTGCAAGAGACATTGGACTTATATTAGATAGTATCAAACTAGATGTAAACAGTGGCTCTGCAACAAACTTCTTAACTATTGAAGCAGGTCTACGTTACTTTTCAAGTGTAAGTGGACGTAAAGCAATTAGCTCACAGTTAACTGAAACTGTTGCTGGTATACAACATGCACGGTTAGTTGCAAATAAAGTATTACAACACATAGCACACACACCAACAACTGGAAACACACAAACACAAGTTAGTCCTGGTGCACCTGCAAATGCTACAGCAAGAGGTGCTGTACTTTCACGTTTTGATAAACTTGTTGAGATTATGTCAGGTGACTCACAAGGTAATGCTCCGGGTCTTGCTTCTACAGGACCTGTAGTTGAAGGAAGCACATATTCAATTGTTGTAGATAACGGAGGTTTTGGGTTCCTAGATCAATCAAATCCGGCTAACTTAGACTTACGTGCAGGTAAAGTTATCCGCGGTAAGACAAGTGGTGCATTAGGACGAATCACTGAAGTAGATAATGCTGCTAGTGAAGATACAATTAAAATGCAGTTACTTGAACCGATTGAATTTTCAATAGGGGAAGAATTAGAGTTTGGTAATCTAGTAAAAGATGCACAAATATCAATTAGAGTTGAATCTGGTATTTACTACGAACAGTTTCCGATCAAAGTGGCATCAAATGTTAGTATCAAAGGTGACGAATTTAGAAGAGTAATTGTTAGACCAGCTGATGGAGTTTCAACTTCACCTTGGGCAAAAGCATATTTTTATAGAGATGCTACATTTGATAATTTAACACTTACATCATCAGGCATAGTTGATCCTATTACTAGTGGTTATTACGGACACCATTATTTAAGTGATCCGACAGATAAAACAAGTGCTCCTATTGAGAACAAAGACATAGATGTATTCTTGTTAGGCGATGCAAGTATCATACGTAACATGACAGTTACAGGACACGGCGGATTTATGTGTGTACTTGATCCAGATAATCAAGTATTAACAAAATCACCATATATCCAAACTGCTACAAGTTTAAGTCAAGGTATAAACAAACAAGCGTTCCGAGGAGGTATGTTTATCGATGCATGGACTGGTAATGTTCCTATGCAAGTTATTACTGATCCTAGTAACACAGCGTTTAGACTAACTGTAAAAACTATTGGTTCAGGCGGACTATTTGTACGTAAACCTAGTTTACCTGCTCCATTTTATATTGATGGTATACGTTATACAGTCAACGCTATTACAGAATATGACCAAGCACAAGGTAGTGCAGTTCTTATATTAGATCCAACATCAGGTGATAACAGTGGATTTACAGAAGTTATTCCGGCATTTACAGATCCAGATCCAAACGATCCAACACTACGTTCAGGCGGTTATAGTATATTTGTGCAAACAGGCGGTAACCGTAGTATGCTTGCCAACGACTTTACACAAGTAAACGATGATGGCTACGGTGTTGTAACTATGAACGGCGGTCTATCAGAACTTGTTAGTGTGTTTACATACTATTGTCACACTGCATATTATGCAGGTAATGGTGGACAAATTAGATCATTGAACGGTTCGAACGCATATGGTGAATATGGACTAGTTGCTGATGGGGCCGATCCTAACGAAATACCTGATGCAGTTGGGTTGATTGATAACTTTGTACAGCAAGCCGAAGTGTTCAGTGACGGTGGAGTTTATACTAACCCAGTTGATCAACTTTACATTTACATAACAGGTCCGTTATACACGCCACATGCAAGAGGCGAGATTGAAATTGACCATGGCGGATTAATTGGACTTACACGTTATGAAATTGTTACTATTGAAAATATTACAACAGGAAACCCAAGTGTAGTTGGCAGCAATGCTAGAAACATTAATGTTTATAAAATTAATTTTAGTACAGCAGGAACAGGTGGAACAAGTGATACAGGTCTAAAAGCAGAGCCTACACTAGGCGATACTATTACATTACGCTGTAACCAAAACTTTAAGTTTGATGGTGTTAGAGAAGTTCAGCCTATTAGACCTTCGACTGCTGTTAGGTTTACGGATGAATATGTAGGATTTACATATAGATCTGTTGCATTTGGTGTTACAGATGGTACAGGTGTTGCGCTTACAAATACAGACGAAACTATTGTAACTATTGACCAAACATATGATTATCTTAGACTTGCGGTAAAACAAAGCGAAATAGGTAATGCAAATATTGATAGCGATCCGGGCACAATGGGTGCAGCAGCCGGCGATACAATGATAGCTATAGAAATATTAAGTTCACAAGACGATATTGATAGAATTAACAACAACACATTAACTGCACTTGCTGAACAGCCTACATTAGGAACAGGACAAGTAAGACAAGCACCTTATATATTTGGATGGGCAGGTCAAATATACGAAGTATATGAATATAAAGATAGAACAACATATGCAACTGTTAAAATACAAAGATACGCAGGCGATAGTATTGGAACACAAACAGGTGCAGCAGGTTTAGGTAATACTCTTACAAGAGCAGATTACGATATTACATTACGAGCTGGGTTACAAGGTAAAGTTGATACTGCATTAACTACTGAAGTAACAAATGCAACAATTACATTTAAGATTTCAACCTGTCGTGCAACAGGACACGACTTCCTTGACATTGGTGTTGGTGGTTATAATGATAGTAACTATCCTAATGTTGTACTTGGGGAGCCAGTAATACAAAAAAGCCAAGCACGAGAAGTTGAAGAGCGTACAGAAGGACGAGTATTCTATGTAAGTACTGATCAAGATGGTTTCTTCCGTGTAGGTAGATTCTTTACAGTTGACCAGGGTACGGGACGAGTTACATTTAGTGCAAGTATTGCTCTAAGTAATCTTGATGGTATTGGTTTTAAACGTGGTGTTGCTATTACAGCATTCTTAACAGATACAGCAATGGTCGATAACGCAACTGACGCTGCGCCAACACAGAGTGCTGTTGTAGGATATGTGAACAGACGTTTAGGATTTACAGCAGACGGCGCTGCTGTACCTAATCCGTTAAGTTCGTTTGGTGGATATTTAAAATTAGATGGCGGTACAATGGATGGTTCAATCAATATGTTTGATAACCATATTATTAACGTACCAGACATTGACCCAGACTATAACGATGATAGTGTTGCTGTAAACAAAGCATATGTTGATGCAAACTTAGAAGCATATAACGAGCTTACAGAGTTACGTAACATGGAGATTGTTAATAGTACAAGCGGTGACTTATTAGTTGCTACAGGTTATTATAGAATTATAGTTGACAATACTGTTGACGGTGACTGGGAAAATCATGTTACTGAAGCATTAACAACTAGTAGCGGTGCAACAGGTGTACTAATTGACGCTGTAGATACATTAATAAGAGGTGACGCTAGAACTATTTTAACATACGAATTAGACGCAGGAAGTCCTCAGTTTCCAAACACAGACACTGTTAGTTATAGCGGTGGTGTAAATGCACAGATTTTAAGTCCGGGTGGTATACCTGTAGATGAATATGCAAACGTGCATGTAGATACAACAGCCGGTGATATTGCAATATCTGTTACACGCAACGGTCCTAATGCGCCAGGCCCTGACAGTTATGCAGCCCTTACAATTGAAGATGGCAAAATATCTAACCGTCATATAGCAGCAGATGCAGCAATTGAACAATCAAAATTAGATATGAACATTGCAACAAGTGCAGCGGCAGCACCTACAGGCACAGCAGCTCAAATACAGGCAGCAAGTGGATTAACAAGTTTTGACCAAGTACAGTTTGATGTTACAGCTGGATGGGCAAGTATAAAAGACGGTGGTATTGCTCACTCTAAGATTTCAGATGTTACTACAGGTACAGTGCTTGGTAGACTTACTGGAACAAATGGACCGGTTGAACAAGTTACATTTAAACAAGTTGTCGATAACGGTATTGAAACAACTATTACTGGTGAAGCAAGTAAAATTGTAAAAACTACTGCTACAGGCGCAGTTATTGGTAATAGTTTTGGTATGGACGGCACTACAGTAATAGACTATACTGGTACAAGTCATAATTTATATAGTAAAGGTGGCTCTAAACTAATAGGCCTTGACGGAACAACTCTTACAATAGGCGGTAATATTGAAACTAACGGTACAGCGCACAATATAGGTACATCAAGTAACAAGTTTAATACTGTGTATGCAACAACATTTGATGGTACTGCTACATCTGCACAATATGCTGACTTGGCAGAAAACTATCTAGGTGATGCAGTATATGAGCCAGGAACTGTTGTTGTGTTTGGCGGGGAAGCAGAAGTTACAACAACAACTAAAAAAGGCAATCATAGAGTTGCAGGTGTTGTGTCAACTAATCCTGCATACTTAATGAATAGTGCATTACAAGATACTAATACAATTGCAATTGCATTACAAGGTAGAGTACCATGTAAAGTAATAGGTATAGTTGAAAAGGGTGATATGTTAGTTACCAGTGGCATCGAAGGATATGCTATTGTTAATAACACTCCAGGCATTGGTCAAGTTATAGGTAAAGCAGTAGCAAACAAATTAACTAACGATAGAGGTATTGTTGAAGTAGTTGTAGGAAGAGTATAATGAGTGAAAAAGAATACGTTGTTTCAGTAAACAGAGGCGTTGATCTAGCACAGTTAGAATCAGAACTAACAGCATCATCAGGATCAGGACCAATACCAAATAGATCAGTTGATATTGCAAATCAAAGACCTATATCAAAACGTCAAACACACTTTATGCTAACAGTTGAAGAAGCTCAAACATTAGAAGCTGATTCTAGAATAGCGGGTGTTGAAGAGCCTGTGTATAACAGAGATGATATTACACTTGAAAGAACTGCTACACAAGTTGGTGACTTTACTCAAACAACGTCTGATACTGGCTCCTATGTAAACTGGGGACTAAGACGAGTAAACGAAGAAACTAATATATACGGAACAGGTAATACAGCAACAGGCGGATATGATTATGTACTAGATGGTACAGGTGTTGATATTGTTATACAAGACTCAGGTATACAAGCAGGACATCCGGAATGGGAAGATGCCGACGGAAATACTAGATTACAACAACTAGATTGGTTTACTGCTAGTGGAGTATCTGGGTCAATGCCATCAGGACATTATTCAGATTACCACGGACATGGTACACATGTTGCAGGAATAGCAGCCGGTAAGACTTATGGCTGGGGCAAGGGTGCTAATATATATGCACAAAAATTATCTGGGTTAGAAGGAAATTCTGATCCAAATGGCGGAATAACTTTAGACAATTGCACAGATACTCTAATTGCTTGGCATAATGCTAAAACAAATGGCAGACCTACAATTATTAATATGAGTTGGGGATACACAAGAACATATTCTCAAGTTACTAACGGAAACTATCGAGGCAACGGTTGGGGTTACTCAAATGATTCAACTGTATATAGAGACTACGGCGTTGGCCCATGGGTTTTCGGCAATTGGAAAGCAAGTATAAGACTAAGTTCTGTTGATACTCAAATCCAAGAAATGATAGATGCTGGCATTATTGTTTGTATAGCATCAGGAAATCATTACGCAAAAGCTGATGTTGTAAGTGGTAATGATTATAATAATACTGTTACAGGAACAGTGCAAGGATTTAACAATATTACAACTCCCTATCATAGAGGAAGTAGTCCATTTGACGATCAAGCATTTATGGTTGGTAGTATTACTGATAGTCCGTTAAACGGATCACAGGACGAAAAAAGATCTACAAGTGTAACTGGTCCAGGAGTTAATATATGGGCACCTGGTCATAATATAATGAGTGCATGTAGTAATACAAATGTAATGGGTGCTCAAAGCTATCATTTAGATAGTAATTATAAACAAGTTAACATCGGTGGAACTAGTATGGCAAGTCCACAGGTTGCTGGGGTAGCAAGTTTGTATTTGCAACTTAACCCTAAATGGAATATGGATCAACTAAGAGCTGCTATTCAAGCAGATTCAAAAGATGTAATTTACGAACCTAGCAGTACTGATTATGATGTAACAAATGCATTACTAGGTAGTGGAAATAGAATGTTATACAATAAGTTTGGTGTAGCACAAGACGGTACAGTTAAAAATGGGATGGCGGTAAACAATGCAGCAATTACTCTTAGAAAATAAATATATAAAAGTTAGGAAAAATCATGGCAAATAGATTTCCGTTAGTATTAAGTTCAAATGAAATACGTGAACTACCTAGTATAGATAATTTAGATTTAACTGGTTCAAGCATAGTCGGAGCAAATAATATAAGTGCAGTATCACTTACTATTAACGGCGGCACTATTGGAGCAAGTGTAACATATGCAGATATACCAGACGCTCCTACACAATTAAGCGAGTTAACAAACGATATCGGTTTAACAATTAGTAATGATTTTAGCGATATAACTAGTAAACCTACTACACTAGCAGGCTACGGAATTACTGATGCTGCTACACTTGTGCAAGGGCAAAAAGCTGATAGTGCAATACAACCAGGTGGTAATCTTAGCTCATTGAATAACGATACTAATTTTATTACACTTGCAGATGTAACTGGTGAAATTACAGTTAACCCAACTGGTGATTTACAAGGCAGTGTATTTGCAGATAATAGTACATTACTTGTAGATGGAACAAATGGAAATGTTCCAAGTAGTGTAGTAGTAGGAGCAGAAGCAACTAATTGGAGTACGGCATATAGCTGGGGTGATCATAGTGTTGCTGGTTACTTAACAAGTGTGGCATATGCAGATCTAACAAGCACACCAACTACAATAGCAGGTTATGGTATCACAGATGCGTTTGACGGAACTTTTGCAAGCCTTACAGGAAAACCTAGCACATTAGCAGGATACGGAATAACAGCAGCATTAACTGATATAGGTATAGTGGAAGGTGTTGACGGACAGTTTTTAATGACTGATGGTGCCGGTAGTTTTACATTTGAAACAATTGCTGGCGGAGGAGGCATTGCAGACGTATCAAGTGATACTACTCCGCAACTAGGTGGCAACTTAGATCTTAATAGTAACAATATTACAGGCACTGGCGACATTACAATAACTGGCACAGTAACAGCAACAGATTTTGTTAGTTCCGGTACAGGAACTCCTACATTAGAAAGTGCAACAAATATTGTCCTAGACGCAGCAAATGAAATTCAACTACAAGTTGGAAGCACAACTAAAGCCTCTGTGACATCAGTAGGTATGGTTACTGATATAATGTCGTTAACACCATTATCAGCAGCGCCAGCAAGTCCAACTGTAGGAATGATTTGTGTTGCAGACAAAACAAATTGGGATCCGCTTACATCAGGAGGTTCTAGACCATATGTTGTATTTTACGATGGCGCAATTTGGACAAACTTATCATCAGTGGCTTAATGGAGAAATAAATGGCTGTAAATTTAATTAACTTAGGAACATTTGCAAACGACGGAACAGGAGACGATCTCCGCGAGGCGTTTTTAAAAGTAAATCAAAATTTTGAAGACTTGGATTTACGCAACGATGAAAAAACAACTGCAAGTAACGTCGGTGATGCAGGCACAGGTGCTGATGTGTTTAAGGATAGAATAGGATATGATCTAAGATTTAGAAGAATACGACCTTCCCCGGGGGGACGCATAGTTGTTAATCAAACTGATGAAGATATTAGTTTAGATGCAATAGGTAGCGAATGGAGATTTGTTACAAATTCAGGAACTGATCTTAAAACAGATAGTATGGCAAATCAAGTAGTACACTTAAAAGGTGTTCCTTATCCTGATGCTATTGCACCCGGAGTAGATCAAGTTTATATTAGCTATAATGGCGATAGCGGAGAAATAGAATTTCGCATTAATCCAAAACTAAAAGCTGATACA
>Ga0209716_1000535_pt1 | contig 35290 bp, 35 predicted proteins | sample COGITO_mtgs_1205_FD_184811 | JGI IMG/M metagenome (GOLD analysis project Ga0209716, IMG submission 184811) | Pelagic marine microbial communities from North Sea - COGITO_mtgs_120531 (SPAdes) (version 2) | ecosystem: Environmental > Aquatic > Marine > Epipelagic ...
GTGAAGGCGAACGTCACGACCACGGAGCTTACGGAAGCCCAGGCCAAGCTCATGATCACTCAAGCAAAGTGGGTACCTGAGACTTTCCTTGGGTCTGATCTGAACATCACTTTCACCATCATGGATCAATCGCTGAAGGAGCAAATCGGCGTGGAAGCATTGATGTCACTCACTATGACTAACTCTAACTGTGTTAGGTGAAAACATAGACTTGATAAGCTTTAGCTTTCATATATCCCACGCTTTTTTGTAAATGAGTCTAGGGCCGCCACGTACTCTTCGTCGAATACATATTTGTCTCTTATACGTCAAGTCGTATTTTCCCTTGTGGTGCTCGCACAACACCGATCGTGTCCAGAAACCCTCGAAGTCGCACCATGGACCATCAGTACGTCCAGCCAGCGGTCCTCATGTTTGACCTCCCCAAAGAGCTGATCTGCCATATCATTGTGATACTCAACGGTGGCGCAATCGGCGATGGTGCAATGCCCGAACGTGGCTTCCTTTACCCCGGCTACCGTGGGGGTCGCGAGCTGCACTACTTCAAGATCTCGCGTGACGCCATGACCTTCTGGAAGCACGTGTGCAAGTACCTGCGCCTCTCCTACAGCATGAACGACCATGTGTATGACACGCTGTTCTCGAACAACACGCCCCAGATCGAGATGTGGAATGACCCGCACATGGACAACGACTGGGACAACGACTGGGACAACTACCACAGCCGCGAGCGCTACATCCCGCGCCACCTCTACGCCGGCAACCCGAAGCCGTGGGTAATGAGGCTGTGCTCCGGTCCCCAGACCCACGAGGAAAGCAACAAGTGAGGGTTGTGTGGGGGCTTAGTGTTCTTGTTCGGAAATAACTACGTTGTGTGTCATCTTACGCCATTGAAAGAATTACCGCAAAAATAATAGTCTGAACGACAAAGAATACAGCATATCCTATTGTACTCAATCTAAATTTTTCTTTTCCTGTAGCATTCACGTGGCTGAATGTCTTGAAACGGTTTCCTCCAACTTTTTTAAGTATGGCACCAAGTGCAAGAACACAATATTAACACCAATCATCAGCAAACACGTCATTTGAAAATCACATTATCTCTTAAATATCTTCACATTTTGCATTTTTAACCACCCACATAGAATGACCGTATTTCTTAACAACAGAATAGTCACATTTTCCCCATTCAGAATTCACACAGTAATATCTCTCACTTTAAAAGCTTGATGAATTAGATCAATCACATTTGTTGAAATAAATTTCGTGTTGTTCATCAACTTCTGTCCCCATAAGTTTGTCCATACCTAGAAGTACTATGTTGAAGTTACCCTTTGGCTTCTTGACAACATGATGGAGATAATGATGACTGTAGAGGGTGTCAAACCAGGGTAGGGATCGTGCAGTCTCTTTAGAAATTATTGAAGGAGGACCATAAAATATTGTTGAGGTGAGATCTTGACAGTGCATTGCATTGTGAAGATTATTCCATATCATAGATATTAGAAATATACACCCTAGTATAGTCACAAAATGAACACTTGGTTTTATATTGTACATTTTATAAAAATAGTAAAATGATGTAATAAAAGTAACAGAGGTAATTATGAATAACATTTTCCAACTAAAATCAGTGGCATTTAATTCGTCCTTTTTGATGAGATTCATGTTTGGTACAACTAATAAATGGTGTATTTTATGTGAATGGTCATTTGCTGCAAATTCGTGCATGAGATACTTATGTAAAAACCATTCAATCCAACTTGATATGAGATAGTATGATAAAAGTAACGGAAGTAATTTTTGTTTTGAAAACAGTAAAGTAAAAACTATTGAAAGAAAAAGAGACAGTAACTTTGAATTCGATATGATGTAAATAATTAAGAAATACACAATAACTGAGTTAAGTATACGAAGTTTCATATAACATACTATAACATTATAATTAAGCGGTTATTAGAAAATAGAAATATACATAGTATGTGACGTCCAGGGTTCGTACCAATGTTAGAGTTAGACATTTATATATGCGTGCACTTGATTTGTCTTTTTTTGAACGATTATACCAGTATGTACACTTGTATGATTTGTGAAGACGAATCTCCTTCAAGAGAAATTGAACAATGGAAGTGTGAGACTTGTGTATTCAAATGTCATAAAAAATGTATTGAAAAATGGGTTCAGTCTAGTCTCAACGAGGGTGGGGACGGCAACTGTCCTTACTGCCGAAGCCCAATTACTAAACTCCAGAGTGTTTACACAAGGGAAGAAACGTTTGCTATGCTTTTCGTTCTGTGCCTGAGTAGAGATGCCCTACCGAACCCCGTTCCTCCCCACGCCACTCCCTTTCTTGCTTCCGACATGACCAGTCTCGACTAAGACTTGATTCCCATAATCTGTGTAAGATGCTGCGACCCCGGAAGGGGCGTGGTGCGCTCATACGCTCGGTTGCGAACTGTCTTCTCTTGAATGGAGTCGGTCATGAGTTGCTGATTGTGTGAGTGCAGCACATTGTAAAAGTATGGAACCTGTCTCTCGTTCATCAACTGCACGTAATCTTGGCGTACTACGGGATCGAACATCTGATTCTCCGGAGGCAGAGTGATGAAGTTTTTGCGATATTCTTGAATCCCCATGTAGCCACCAAACTTGTCCAGAACCTGAACTGGAGCGGCCGGAAAAATTCTTGCAATGCTCCCAAACATCTTCTTGTGCAGGTAAGTCAAGAGCTGAAGTTGTTGCATTGAATCATGACGCTTCTGGTTCATGCAGTACCTCTTGGCACAGTTGAAACTACAGAAAACGCCATAACATCCAACCATGATGCTCTGACGTTTGTCAAATCCCCCTGGGATCGAAAGAGGAATGCCATTGAAGGTATGAGTGCAGTTCCAGCATGCAACTTCAGTAGAAGAGGGCCATTCTTTGCGACCGGTATGCGCACCTAGTATCTCAATACACTTCTCCCCACTCAAGTGTGACACATCGATTCTCGGTTTTGATAGGACCGCCGGGATCTCATCATCGTCAGACTCTTCTAGGGCCGTGACAGCGGCCGTCTTTCGAAGTCGGGCGACCCTCGGGGCCGGCTCTGGCTCAGAAGAGAAAGGCTTGAGTGTGTTTGAAGATGATGAAGTCACTCCATGTTCAGCAAACGGGTTGATGATTGTCGCCGACGATGCCATTGGCGTCGCACTTGCCTGAGCATCGCATACGAATGAAATCTGAAGCGGTGGTGCGCCCTGCTGCTTCCGCTTCTGAATTTCTTGATGCACTACGCGCTTTCGACCACGTTTCATCTTCTCTTCCGGGGGGAGGGGCTTCCGCCCACGCTTCTTGGGGACTGCTGGTTCGTCTTCCATTGTGACTTTTCCGATAGAAAAGCTTTTAACACCAAACCGGACCGTTCAAACCCGACCGCCTCGAATCGAGGCGGTCGGGTTTGATCTTGAGTAGGGGGTACACATGTGTGACCCCCGGAAAGGCCAGCCGGGGGACGACCCCTACTGCTTTGTTTCTTCTTTCTTTCCTTAAGTTTAGAGAAGAAACAAGAAACAAACAGGCAGGCCCCCTTCCCTCGTGACCCTCTACGTGGGGTACACATGTGTACCCCCCCATACTCAACCGGGTCAAACCCGACCGACCAAATCGACTTCCCATGCTAGAGGTGGTGGACGTGTGCTCCGGCTATCTAGACATTCCTTCTCTGTTGTGCCTTCTCTGTGTTTCGTCTGAATACAGACAGATCGTCAGTGACTTCACGATATGGCAAGAAATTCTGCGCAAAGCTGGGTTCAAGAGACTCTGCAACGCACATTGCACGTCGTCATTCTCAATTGTCAACGCTTTACCTACCATACGGGAACACGTTAAAGCTGCAAGAGCTTGCGAACTCTGCTGGAAGAAGAGAGCACCACCAATCCGACTGCAGAACAACAGCGTCTCCGCCCTGTGCGTTTCGTGTGAAGGAGGTATGCTCTGCACGAGGAAGGACATCAATAACATCCTCAACACATACACGTGCCGACCAAAGCTACGCACCTTGTTCTCACAACTGGTTGTCGCGAAGAGACGTCACACCAGGCAGCACCTCTACTGGAAGTGCCAGGTGAAACACATTTGCCGTGCACTGACAGATCGGTACCCATACCTCTTATGATATGAAACAATAATTTGAATTAAACAAAAAATACATTAGACAACAAGAAGTTTCACGAGTGCGCAAGCACTCAACATAGAATCTTCAGAACCAAGCACGGCACGACCGACGATGAAGAAGAACAAGAAGGATGGGTCAGCAAGGTGAATGAAGCATCATTTTCCGTCTTTCTCCTATGGCATGCAGGACCTTGCATGTTTGACTCGTTACTCATCAGAAAAGCAAGTAACACGTCGTTCGAGATCGTCTTCGTTGGATGAATCCGATTTGGTGGCATCAATTTTGCGTTTGATAGGACCATTTGAGGTTTCGATTGTGAAGGAAATTTGTCCCCTATTGACTGTGATCTTCCAGTCATTGATCTGCGATGTGGATCGCGGGACGCTATGAAAGAACTGTTCAAATCGGATCCAGAGACGTTTTACCTCTTGGCCAGAATATACTGAAGAACAAATTCTAACACAAGCTTGATGAAGAATCTTAGTTTCTTTTAGATAACTTCCATGCGACATGGTCCGTTCGGTAAATTTCCCTGGCATTTAGCATTGTCAATTGTGGTATCAACATCATATCAAGACTGATTCCCCCAGGGGGTGAATGTGCGACAATGACAATAGCATCATTACACAGCACACAATCTTGAAATGCCAAAACTGCTGCGATTACATGGGGGATGGGGGCGTCATTATCGAAAAAATCACTATCGATTACAAGTATGCCTGTCTTTTCTGTAGATGATTCCTTCATACCAATCTTAGTAAGCCAGGGGGTGACTTGGCCTGAAAAGGTCGAAGGTGTGATAACTTTGAAAAAAGAAGACGAGGGGAGGTAATTTTCAAGAATGTTTAAGTTTTGTATATATTCGATCTTAGTCTCGTTAGTCATCTTATCTTTCACGTTTGAATCTAAACATATTATAGCGCCATCATTTGAAGCTTCCATGGAAGATTTTACAAAGTCTCTAAAAACGACTGCTGTTGGTTTATTTTGTTTCTTTGCTTGAACATAGTATTCCATAAGGGAATTGAACGCACTTATCTTCGGACATGAAATCAAAATACTATTGTCCAGAAGGCTGCTTTCTCCTAATGCAAATACAGCAAGCAATGTATTAGAAAATCTACCTAATACATTTTGAAGTCTGACAAAACACTTTTCGGGTTTGCTGATCACAATACCGCCATATAAATAACACAAAACTGAAGAAACAACAAATTCATCTTTAGCATAATCGATATGAATGTTCTTAGCAATGGAATTCTTCACAACTTTTTGAAGTGAAGGAGAATCCCACGAAATTATCATGCATTCAGGATTCAATTCTCTCCACGATTGTTCGTAATTGTTGCAACCAGGTAAGAAATGAATGATACACGGTATGCTGTGATATGACGTATTCTCAGTCTTTTCAAACCCGTCCAATTGTGTTACTTTAAAGTTCATTGTTGGTTATTAAATTATTGATTCTTTTAATACTAGGTATTTCGTATTACCACACCTATCCCCCAGCCAGCGGCAAACCTCTACGAGCGTGGCAGCCAGGCCTGGCGAATTCGAACACGTATTGAGAAGAATATGCTCAGCACATGCTTTCTTCTCAATACAAGGAGAATATGCTCAGCACTTGCATTCTTCGCAATACCACTGCTCTTTTGGTGGGTATCCACGGCCCTTCTTCTTGTTGCACCCTGGGCAGATATTCGTGTGCACGCGCTTATGGGATGAGGCCATGGGTGAAGGCGTGGGTGAAGCGAAGCAATTGATAGACTGGGCCGATGGAGGAGAGAATGATTGAGACGAGCAGGAGGAAGATGACGAGGAAGACGAGGAAGACGAGGAAGACGAGGAAGACGAGGAAGACGAGGAAGACGAGGAAGACAATTTATGCCACTTTTTGACTTCTTCGAATTGAGCTTCCTCCTTTCGTTCAAAGTAGTTGTTGTCGGTATTCATGTAGCTCAGGTAGAATTTGTTCCCGAGACGCTTGGTCACCACGGCACGATAGCAACCGTTCACCACCTTGTACTTGTCCTTGTCTGGCCATTCGCGTGAAGATAAGTGAGCAAACTCTTGCATCGGAATGGAAAGCTCCTTCAAGCGAACCTCGATGTACAGCGACTTTGATGTAATGGGTGGCTCCTTGAAGAAAGCCATGCCGAAGACCATGTTCATGATCCCTGACTTGCCATTGTAAGCCCGGGTAAGTTCCTCCTGTTCACCACCCTTGTCGTACAGAAGGTGGTCGAGATCTTTAGCGAGTACCTCTGCGCCGCCGTTGACACGTAGACTTGTAAGAGTCACAGCAAAGGCTCTTGCCCGGTGGAAGTCGGGGACCCTCTCGTCAAGCTTCCACTTCTGCGTCTCCTTCACAGTCCAGGTTTCCTCCAGGTCGAACCACGCCCCGAGCCATTGCTGTTTCTTGTAGATCTCATGAATGTCACCGTGCTCGACAACAGCCTCCGGGAACATGGCTTTCAGTTTCTCAGTGGCATTCGGGTCTTTCTCCGGGTTGTTGTCATTACAGGGGTGCAGCTGCTTCTGAAGGAACCCTGCCCGAAGTAACTCGTATGTTGCTGCTCCATCGGACGACTCGGTATACAAGATGTCATTGGTGATTGGGTTCATCTTCGTCGCCATCAGACAGGCCCTGGCAAAACTGTACCTGTGTACGTATTTGCCAAGGCTGCCATAGCTGTCCTCATCTGAACGATTGAAACTTGTCTCGCTCACGGGGGAGATCACGGCATTCTTCAGAACGGCGTTGGTCTTCTGCACCGTGTTGACAACATATTTGCAGCGTTTGCCCATATCCTTCTCAAACGAGTGCGCTCCCATGTGACAGTCATTCAAATGACATCCGGGAGTGCCACATTCTCTGAAGACCATTTGACTTGGCGTGGTGTGTGTGACGAGCTAGGGGGGGGGTGGCAGGGTGTCGCGCGAATCTCTCGTGTCGTCGACGCGCTTGCCAATCTGGCTTCTGGATACGTCTGAGATGCGATTACAGGTGATACACATGTGTACATCGGAGATCTTCACACAGGTTTGAGGGGTCACACACATGTGTGACCCCTCAAACCCAACCTTGCCGCCACGAGGGGCAGCTGACTAAGAAGCTCGCAACAGATTCTTGTGTTGTTGCGTTTGCTATTTAAAGACTTGAATATACCTTGTTATAATAACACATGGATACCGAAGTGAGTTTTCATCCTCTCATAGATAATATGGAGCGGAATTGGGGACTTCGACAAGGAGAAATGGAAATTTCGGGAACTAACCCGAGTATATTAACATACAAATCCACTGTCGAGCTCATCAATACACTCTTTCCTCTCACCACATCAGCCTCTTCAACAGCGGGTGCCGATACTGAAGACAATAACTCGCCCGATCCAACAACTTATGATAATGGTGATATCCTGCACCAAATGCTAGAGCAAACAGGAGGACCCAACAGCACACTAACACCGGTTCACACAGACCTAATGGAGTCAAGGAAACGGCGATTGTCCGAGTTTGGTGAGATGATGAACACCATGTTTCAAATGGCAGACGAAGCCAATGTGCGTGAATTACATGATGATGACGCCCAGTACAGAGTGTCACGCCTTTTGGAGATACTATATTATGCTGAGAACATACAGGCAGGTATTCTGCATCTACAAAATCTTTTTTCCACTGGTACCGACAGCATCAGAAATATACCCGGGGCAACGTCTTCCATCACTATGTTTGGCAAACGCTTCAGGGCTTCACCCGAAATGAAATCGACTCCACATCAAAAACTTCTGCTTAGTATTCTCAAGACTCTTTCTATTCTCGGATACAAACGATACCACGATAATGTCATGATACCAGTTATAATTAATGGAGTATACACGTATTCGTGGAAGAAAATGTGTTCAATCAAAGACTTTGTCTGGGGACACATCAATTCTCACCTTCACTCAGAAAACTTCGAAAACGCTACAAGCTCGAAGGGTAACATACAATTCGTTATAGATTTCCTGACGCAAGCTCAACAGCATGAATTCATGGATCTGCAGAAAGAAAGGCGAATACATGCATTCCGAAACGGAATCTACATCACATCAGTCATGGACGAACGGGGCGTGTTCACACCAGAGTCTCACATGATCTTGTTTGAGTCTCAGAATCCATCAAGTGATCCAATTTTGAAACGAATGACAGAAGGAGGGAAAGTTGCAGCATGCTTCCACGATTGCAACCTGCCGCCCTCTCGAGACAATGCGAATCCGATCACCTTCGAGAAAATCAGTACACACCAGCGGTGGACGGAAGACGTCAAGGAATGGTTCCGGGCCGCCTGCGGGCGTATGTGCCACCCGATTGCCAGCACCCCCTCACCTTTGACTCTTGAGAAGTGGCAGGTCTTCTTCCTACTCATTGGAGTCGGAAATTCCGGAAAAAGTACCACGATAGACAATGTCGTGTACAACTTTTTCGACGCTGAAGATGTAGCATACATTCAGAATAATTTAGAGAAACAATATGGATGGAGCAAATGTAAAGAAAAAATGATGTGGCTGGCTCCAGAGATCACCGGAAATTTTGCCGATCATTGCGATCAAGCTCAATTTCAACAGGTGGTGGAGGGCGGAAGGCTTGCATCAGCAAAGAAATACGCAGTAGAAACCATAGAGTTCGACCCATTCGATCTGCCTGGAATGATGGGTGCAAATGAGACGATAGAATTCAAAGATAATGGTGAAAGTGTATCAAGAAGACGAGTCGACTTTCATTTCTCACAGATAATTCAGAAGGTAGACCCTCAGATGCCAGAAAAGTTGAAAGAAGAACTAGGCCACATCATGGTTCGTTGTAACGAGGCATACCTAAAGAAAACGAAAGAAGTGAAATCAAGAATTTGGGACAGTCTTCCTGAATACTTCATTGAATTGAGAAAAGAAAATGCAGCTCAGACAAACTCTTTGGAAAATTTCCTTCAAAATGGAAAGATTGAGTTTCATCCGGAATATTACATTATTCAAACAGAATTTCAGAGACTTTACAAGCAATATTGCAAAACAAACGACATCATTGCACGCACAATGAAAAGAGATTTCTACGAGGCACCCTTCATGAAAAGAAATCTCACTGTCGTTCGAGACATCAAAATGGACCCGATCGAAAACGTTCCAAAGCAGACTACTTGGATCCTTGGTGTCAGAGCAATGCGCGAGGATGCGCTTGAGTTCTTCTCGCTCCCTGAATAAGAAGCAACTTTACTTACCGAGAAGTTAAAACTACACGCCCGTTGCGGGATGAATGAGGGGTTTGAGTGGGTTTGGGTGCCGCCCCTTCGAATCGTTTTAATTGATTTAATGAGAGACGTCTACCACGTGCACGCCCCTTGACACTGGGCTTTTCATTTTGCTTGCCTTCGAAAACCTTTTTACGCTCCTTGACGTTGACGCTTCCAGTTTTTACTCGTGATGTTACTTTTTTTGTTCTATGTAAATTTCTAAGACTTTTTTTAAGATTCAAAGCTCTTTGATCTATTGGTGTGAATGGTCTTCCATCATGTTTCAAAAAACTTTCACCAATATTGTTTGTTGTGCCCCTCCACGTTCCAACAGAGCGTGCTTTCTTTTTGGTAGACGCGCGATTCTTAGACGGTCTTGATCGTTTGGGTTTTGGTGTATGATTTTGGATGTATATACTAGGCACAATATGAAGGAGTTTCATTGACATAATTAGTCTGTTATAGTTCGCCTTCGCATTTTCCTTTTCCTGTTTGGTTTGGGGGTAGGGGTAGATGTTTCCTATATTTGGTAGTTTTGTTGACATTATAATGTACATAAATATTTTTTTGCGTTAGAAAGTAACTAAATGAAATAGAATACTTACAATATATAGTCATGCAAGAATTTGATGAGATTGAAAATCTTTTTTACGCACTCGCTCTAGCACTTTCGTTCTTCTTTATCTTCCTCGCTATGAAGAACGGACCACCGCCATCCGCAGCACTCCCGCCACCCATGGCGCAGGCTCCGGCCCCGGTCCCACGTTCCGACTCTAATGTGTTACAGCAGCTCATAGATGCTGGATCCACCTTTTACGGTGCCTCATGGTGTGGCTTCACAAAGAAACAGCTTGCCATACTGAACATCACTGAAGCCGACCCGCGAGGACTCGACTATGTTGACTGTGAAAACCAGGAGGAGCTTTGTGCATCGAAAGGCATAGAGGCATTCCCGACATGGCAGATAAACGGGGAACTCTTTCCAGGATACTACCCACCGGCGAAGCTTGCCGAGCTTCTCACCAAGAGTGCGTGATCGCACCCATCTCTTCAACCGATCTCGAACGCATCCGTATCCATGTGTCGGGGGCACGTGCTTCTTGTTCGCTAGAATCAGATAACACGGAACAGACAAACCCCAAAAGAGGGAACAATCCATCATTCATAGCGCGGCCGATTCCGATGAGATGCGGCCGCGCTCTTTCGCACGTGTGCCCGTGTCCGTGATTGACTTAAAGCCAGTCGCGCGCGAAACGGGGGAAGTTCCATAAGTTCCATGTCTGACGACGCACAGTCTGAAACACCAGAGGAGGATCTCAATGAAAAACAAAAGAAGATGAACGAAGAAAAGATAAACTCACTACGTAAACTACTTGGACCCTGGGAGGGCTGTGGCTCTTCCAATGGGCTAGCGTGGGACTTGCAAACAGAACGTACACGCTTCATAGAAGAAAAAGCACACACATTCGATGAACGCATGAAAGCTCGCCCTCTAGAATTCAGTGAAGACGAATGGTTAGCACTATCCCGGACTACCAGATACCCCGACAATTCAACTCTTGCTGGCAGTCGCATATGCAAAGCATTCTACGACTACTATCGTTTTGTCAAAACACTCTGTGGACTTTGGAAAGAATGTTTGAAAAAAAATGCTATTTTGAAAGTTCATATTCAAACACACAAAGTAGAACTATACGAGTGTGACATTGACCACCCGGATCATTCGAGCATTGCTAGACTACTTGTCATCAAAAATGCAGAGTACAATTCATTTAAAAAGGATTTACAAGACATGCAAAGAGCAAAAGAAAATGGTATTCTTTGGGCCTATAACAACTTTTTGAATATTAAAAAGGTACAGATGGTCTTGGACGACGAAATTGTGAAAGAATTCCTTCAAAACTCAAGCAAATGGAATTTAATGAGAATAGTCAGGGAGTCACTTGATGTTTATGACAAAACTCAAAAGAGAGTTGATAATTTTTATGAAATAGATAGCTTCAAAAGAAAATATGATTTCACAAGCGAAAGTCGGGAAGACAGTGAAGACAGTAAAGACAGTAAAGACAGTGAAGAAAGTTTTGAGAGAACGATAAAAAAACCAAAAAGGAATGATAATGAATTCCTTGAACATCTCAGAGAGTTAGACTTTATGTGCCCTGCAGTACCTGGAGAAGCTTGTCTACTTCAGGGAGTACAGCTCAAGAAAGAAAAGTTTCAATATGATCATATCTGGCCATGGAGGTTTTCGAAAGATGACACCAGGAAGAACAAACGTCCATTATGTATGTTTTGTCATAATTTCAAAACAAACAACATAGACAAGCACCTGAAAGATGATCGTGAAGCTATACAAATGATGCAAAATGAAAATATGCTACCGGATAGATTGATGAAACTTGTATATCCTCATTGCATTCCGTTTGAAAGCACTGCAAATACTTCGTAGTTTAAAGGTCCGGAGCAGCACAATTCAACCCGTCATCCATCATCTTAATGTTGTTGTTTAATGATAGTTCACAAAAGATAGTTCACAAAAGATTGTTTTTGATCAGCATTGCTTTCCCACGGAAGGGAACTTTTTGGCCTGGTACCAGCACAAACAAATCATCATTGCGTGTTTTTTGGCAAATTCTTTCTTTGATGAGAAATGTCCAGCCCTTTTTCAATTCAAAACCTGTTGTAAAAACAGCAGCAGCATCTATTTCTGCCACGGAACCAATGTCGTAATAAATCTCGCAAGGATCATCAGCAATATCAGAGTTTCGAAACGCTCCGTTAGCTGCATTAACCCTCGTGTTTTCCAAATGCTTTACTCTTATTGCCACGTGATTCACATCGGCACCGTTCTCCAATATTTTGTCAAAAAATATCTTCCGGTGTGAAGTCTTCTTTAAGACCTTCTCTGTCGGCTTCATCACCCATACTCCATTGTCCTCCGGCATGGTGTCCACAAATGTCATATGCTCGGCTACAAGTGCACCAATCCACTTCGACAACCCGGGAGGGACACAATTCCCTAACTGTATTCCAACATACTTTCTATTTTCGGGCCATACAAATTTAGGAGGAAATGACGATATTGCAGATGCAAGAGGAATCGATATTGTTTCCGCCACGTCCAACACAGCAGCATCATTGGGTCTCTTCACGTACCCTGGTGTGAGCGGATTTTTGTTCATACAAACGCCATTTGTGGATCTCATGGTTGGATACGGGAAATTCGAATCAACTACCTGCGCCTGGAACTTATTGCGAGGGAAAAAGTACAGAAAATCCGGACAATCAAGTCCGATCTTCTCACAGTATTGTTTGACCCCTATCATCTGCTCGTTCTTCTTCGCCTCCTGGCATATGCTAGACAAAATTGCATGGTTCTTCGCCGTAGAGGCACACCCAATCATGAAGAATCTGCGTCTATTCTGAGGTACACCCGTGTATCGTGCATCTTTCACCACTGACGTCACCGAATATCCGTACTCCGTCAAAATGTTCACTGCTTCAGATAGTGAATTCGACTGGTACACATCTGGAACATTTTCCATTATGAAGAAATCAGGAAGAATTGAAGTCACAATATTTGCAAAACATACAGTCAAGCTAGCTATCTCAGATTCCAATTGTTGGCCCGCTCTCGAAAACTCTGTACATGGGGGGGAACCCGCTATCACATTACAGTCTGGAACAGTTTCCTTAATCAATTCAATCGCCCTCTTCCAATCGTTTAAATCATGCTCCACGGCAGCATGCTCGAAATTAGATCTGTATGTCTCCAGTATCGTTTTATCATAATCAATCCCCATTTTGACATCGTAACCTGAATCTATCAACCCTTGCGAAAATCCACCGCATCCGCAAAACAAATCGACTGTATTCATTGATGCAACCATTGCTTACTAGAATTACTTACATTGCTTTAAATAAAAAACTTAAAGTACTGTAGTATGGGCTGCGAATGCAGTAAAATAAAGGTCTGTGCAGTATGCCATGAACCATGCGAAACATATTGCGTACTAAAAAATATTCAACCAAGCGTAAAATTAATATGTTGTTTCAATTGTACAAAATTTGAACTTGAGAAAATAATAACCACGACTAAGGACTAAGGCTATATAGTAAGTAGGTATATACTATGGGGAAATGTGTGGTAAATATAATTTTCATAGCTCCACCTGAACTTCTCCTATGGAAAATGCCCAAAATCATGAAATTATATTTACCACACATTTCCCCATAGTATACGAAGAATAGAAATCCACATTAATGGTACAAAAACAACATTTTAAGAGCTGCTGTATGCTAACCAAACTTTAGACTCATAACTAACTAAAAACGAAGGAAACAATGCATACATTAGTCTGTTTTAGGTGATCGGACCTAGGTGGTTCTCCTAGGTGATTCCAATTTCGTTCTGAGGGTCCTCTTCATAATTACTATTAAAAATAAAAAAATCCGATTATGTTGCATATAATTAATCACCTCCATTAATTATATATATATACATGCACTTTACCTTCTCTGATGGTGTTGATTCTTCACATTCCAGTACTCTCCATTCAGGCCAGCCGTTAACACGAACTTTGATACATCCTAGTGGCTAACTGGTCATCGCACAGCACCTTTATATTCAGGCCTGTGTTGTCTTGTTTGTTCTACTTGATCTCAGTCCTTCTTCTTGCCTTCCCTTTAAGTTCGCATTGTGAGGGACTGCCTTTATAAACATTCGTAGATAATCGTGCCGCAAACGTTGTATTCGTGATTTGGCAACATACCGGTAGGTATAGTTATGCGTAACCGTGTCGGGTCTAGGATTCCATTGAGGTGAACCATCCCCATGACGGCAGATAAATTTGTATCGAAGAATACTCCGGTTTTAAAATCATCAATGTTTATGCTAGTTTCAAAATGGTAGGGTGCTGCTGAGAGGATAGCATCAAGTTGAATGTTTGCTTCCGTGTTTACGTTTGAGAATTCGAAGTCACCCGTGTATATGTATGACATGTCGTTCTCTACACCGATGTACGGTAGCGAGCTCGGTTTCAGTAACGCACTGATGTAAAGCCAAACAATATTCTTGAGTTTGTAGTATTGTACGGTGCACAAAGAGTCGGAGGTAAAGTCTGTGTTGTTTATGATTGTGGAAGTTGCAGTTCCTTCCATGTTCCAGGGTCTAGAAACTTCATCCACAATAAATGTAGACCCTGGGAAGGATGAATTTCCTTTTAAAAAAGCACCAGGCATGTTTACTGATGTGAGCTTTGTTTTTTTAGTCAGAATAATAGTCGCACTTTTTTTTTGATTAACGAAAACGTGTACGTAGATAGCACGATGTAAAATATTTTTTGCTTAAAAGAAATATTGTGAGAAATCACAACAGTTCTACCATGGACGATGAAGAGAAACACCAGTTCAAGCAGGCCATCAAGAATCTCGTAGAAACACACCAAACGCTCAAAGTACACAACGCACAAGCAAAAGAAGTGAGAGAGAAACTCAAGGCTCTCAAAGCAGTGGTCCTCGGCTTCATGGAAGCAACTTCACTTGACGTGTGCAATGTATCTCATAACGGAAAGAGTGGAGAAATATCCGTGAGAACAAGTAAGAGAACGAAAACACTCAAAAAGGACGACGCGATCAGCCAAATCGAAAAGTACCTCTCAGAACAAACGGATGTAGAACAAACCGATGAAAGGGCAAACACATTATGGGTGGCAATCCAGGGGACACGGGCCGTCACGGAACATAAAGACGTGTCAGTGAAGAAATTTTAAACTTAAAAAAAACAAACTAGTAAATTTTGAACAATGCATCCTCTGCTAGAAAACTTGAACATAGTCAAGTCAAAGCTATTAAAATTAGAAAACAGTGGAATTTGTCTGGATATATTCACATTTCCAAATGACATGCAAATATACTCATCTTCTAATTTTTCAAAGGTTCTTTGTGTTACAGTCTCAGAAAAAGAAAGCAAACACGTAAGCGAAAGCGCTCCCTCCAGGCCCCCTTCACGAGTTGCACACTGCAATCTCAACTCAAAACAGGGGCAGATATACATGGACTCCTTTCTTGTCTTCTCGACCCAGCAGGAAAAGGTTTCTTGTGTCTGGATACACCTATACAGATGCGTCATGAATGAAACTCAATTCAAAGGAATCGTACAAAAATTATACAATAGATGTACAGAGGGCACCACTCTTTACATTGTTTGTGTAGACGGAGAGCTCGCGGCACAATACGCTATGTCGCACATAATATACATTGATAGAGATGATAATATGCAGATGCAATATCACAAACAACCAATAAAAACAATTTCAGTTGCAGCAATCAGAAAAATTTGCTCAGAAAACGGATTTATACAAAAAAACACAATCAATGGAGAAGATATGCTCAAACTGAGTAACATAAACTGCTTACCATACGACCTGTGGACATCACAAACATTCTTTCTATTACAGTTCAAAAGCAAATTCCATTTTAATCGGTACTGCTAGACGCCTAGCTGGGTTTTCCTTTTCATATTATATTATACACACTGGAAAAAAAGAAGAAGCCCGTCTCAAACACAATGTGGCCTTTCGAAGTTCTGGAGGGGTACGCATGTGTACCCCCAGTGCAGCACGGCCCCTTAGGGACACACATGTGTAACCCCCATCCCCTTCAAATTCAAACGGCCTGCAGCACGCCCTCTTAGGATCACACATGTGTAACCCCAACCCCCTTCAAATTCAAACCCGTCAAAGCTGACCGTCTCTCAATACCGGCGAGCCATGATCACAACCGTCGCCTTCAGCCCGTGGCTTGAGAAGATCACGAAGCGCGACCGTATCTTCCGCATGATCGGCAAGACTCGTGCCACCAGGGACATGTCGCTAAGCGCCAAGAAGCGTATCGCCCTGAGCATCATGCCGTCGTCGCTGCAACGGATGAGCATCGGTGCCAAGCAGTATGCCATGGCGGTCAAGATCGATGAGGCGCAGAAGGAGCTCAAAGTTCAGCCGCTCGGCTTCACCCCGGGTGACGGAGACAACGGAGACAACGGAGGAAGGGGCGAAGAGGAGTTCCCTAAGTTCCCTGTTCGTCGTATCCAATGGGGCACTGTGGACACCAAGCTCATCTCGTATGATATCCCTATCGAGGTGCCGGACGAGACGAGTCTGGACGCTGAGAGCAAGAAGACCACGACCGAGCGGATGATGAAGATCAAACAGATTCACGAGATCTCCAAGAACGTCAAAAACAACCTGCGTGAGCACTACAATGAGAAGCAAGCCGCCGGCACGAGTTCCACCTGTCCCGCACCACCCTAGGGGACGCAGCTGGCTCGGCGCCAGTGTCGCCCGGGGGTTAAGCACGCTTGCACGAGTCTGCGTACGTGTTTCTGCGAGACACTCTACTCGAAACGCGAATCGCATCTCTCGCGAACACATCAGGCATACTGTTCAGGTAGCGTGCCTCCTCATCGAACTGATGTTCATTCATCTGAGACGAAGCCGGTATGTTCAGTCTGGTAGTGTGTTCGAACTTCGATTCCAGTGTGCTCATGTCTTGGATCAATCGAGGATCAATGAGCTTTCCACTACTAAAGTCGGGAGTAGTTTTGAGTCCCATCGAAATATCATTGGTGGTATCTCTCTGAATTTCATTCAAATTAGTTAGCACACCAAATCTAGATTCCTTGTCGACATCTATAGCTGCATAGCTCGTACAATTCTGCGTGTTACCCGCGACACAAGATCCTTGAGTGAGATAATCAGGCGAAAAAGTCATGAAGCTATATAACTCTGTATTCTTATAATTGTCGTTATCACAAGTGGTTTGGTCGTTTTTAGTTCTTGTCCATGATCCCAGGGTGTTGTCTGAAACATCCATGTTAATATTATGTAACATTTTTATTTTTTTATGAAGAATGCTGTCTTATATTTTTTAGCAATTCTCTGTTCAAATTTTTAGTTTTTTGAAGCTGCTCTATCAATGTAGCCAACGCCAATCTTTTACCAGCGTTTACTGTTTTTGAAAACTTCTTTAACAATGTAATAGCATGCTGTTGAGCTCTCACCTGATTCAAACTTCCTAACTTAGGATTGAATTTGCCTCTGGGTGTCAGTAGCAATTGCATTTTATCAATAGACATCTTTCTTAATTTCTTTAAATTAGAGACTGTCTGGAAATCAGATATGGGTCTTTTTTGAATCGAATACTTAAGTACAGATGCAGGTGATGGATTCTGTTTCACTTTGTTCAATGAAACTCTTTCTTCCAATAATTCTACTCCAAACAATTGAGTAAAGAATTTGATGTTTTGAATCTTTCCATTTGAAATGAATAAGTTTCTTACAAACAACTTTACAAAATTGTCCAATTTCTCAAGAGATGATATTTTACTTGTAGGCAAACTTATTTTACCTCTATAATAACCTATCAAACTTGCTGCATACCTTGCTATAGTAACCTTTCTTACTTTCATTGCTTTGGGATGACCATCTAACAACAACTTCATTGTTTCTATTGCAGCATTTACCAAGGGCATTCTCATCAATTTCTTTCCAAACCCCAGATCCTGTATAGACTTCTGCAAAGTCAATCTTTTGGATTTTTCCATTTACATTATACAAATAAATTTTATAAAGCTACTATACATGAATACAAAACAGAAAGTTTTCATAGTATTTATAGCAGGATTCTCAATCTTAAGCACGTCAATATTAATGATAAACACTGAATACTTCCTATACCTATTCATGGTTGGTATATGGACCATGATATTCTCAGGAGTATTGTTCAAGACGTACGCTGTTCAAACAAGCACAACAAGGCTCGATATGGGTCAAAAAGAACAATTCTTATCGGATATCAAACTCTTACTCTCTTAGACCAGCCGCCCTCCCTACCCAACCCCACGAGATTGCCCACTAGAAGGCCTGGAGACCATGGAGGGAATAGCACCACACACATGCTCAAGAGAACCGCTGGGTGTGACGAATCTTGGATATAGCACTGTCCCAGTGGGGCCTGCGAATGGGCCCAGGTGAAGTACTAATCACACCCGATTTCAACAGCTGTTTTGAAAAGAACTCATTTCTCACGGCAGCAGAAGCCTTGTACACATCCTTCAGATCTGAGCCACTCAGGCCGTCGGTCTGCTCCGCTATCCAGTCGATCTCGGGCTGCTTGACGGGAGGTTGTTCGTTCGCAGTCAGTCGCTTCAGTATATCCGCGCGAGCCTGCAGCCCTGGCTTATCGACCGTGTACGACCGCGGTAACCTGCGATACAGGGCCTTGTCCAAACCATGCGGGTTGTTGGTCGCAGCGACCACGACTACTCTCATCCCTTCGTTCTCAATACGATCCATCTCTTGCAAAAACTGAGTCTTAATCGAATAAGTAGATGCGTGTTCAAAATCAGAACGATTCCTCAGCATGGAATCTATCTCATCTATAAAAATGATACAAGGTTGGATCTTGTCAGCAAACGAAAAGATTGCCTTAACTATCTTTTGTGATTCCCCAAAGTACTTCTGTTCTACCATGCTTGGTTTGATCGATAAAAATGGGATATTACATTCTGATGCCAGGCTCATTGCCAGCAGTGTCTTCCCAGTGCCGGGTGGACCCGATAGCAGGATTCCACTCGGTGGTCTAAGAGACTTGTTTTTGTAAAATACGTCGGAATTTTGCATTGGAACAACAATGTGCAAAGTCAATTCGCGCTTGATTTCATCGTGTCCACCTACATTTTCAAACTTATTAGACTCTTTGGGCTCCACCAGTGCAGATGCTACCAATGTTTCATGAGAAGTCAAACTTACATTGTTTAAAATAGGAAATTTCTCTTTTAATCGATTCAAAACCAGTATTGCATCATCTCTCTGCTCCTTTTCCTCTGGTGGAATCAAAAGATCTCCTATACCATCCCCTCCCATTGCTGACATCAAATATACGCTCATAACAGAAAGAATGAACTTCAAAATTATTATTTTTAGTTCGAGTTCCATTTTACTATGAAAACTCACAATAAATATTCACTTCTAGCCGAAACACTTAAAGAAAAAAAACTCAACCACCACAAAAAATGGTCAAAGTCACCAAAAACTACCAAAACTACCACCAAACCACAATTCTACTCCTTTGGACGCTTCAAATCCTCCAAGGGGGTGGCCCAAACCCGAACAAAAGTGAATGCATGTTATTTTTATTTAAAAGAATTTGAAAAGTGAAATCTGAATAATGTTTCTTCACCACCTTCATTCTCTTCAGACTAACACACTAACAAACCAAATACGTATGATTTCACCGGAGAGTTATCTAATTTCTTCTATTGCTCTAGAGACAGCATCAACAATTATGCTCACAAAAACCATAAACAATAAAATGTGGTTTGCACCGGTGTATATGGGGTATGGATTTTCATTCTATTTGTTTCCAAAGGCATTGCAAAAGTTTGAACTCTCTGTCGCATACACTATATGGTCAGGATTTGGAATTATTTTTACAATGGTTTATGATGCAATGAAATTAAGAAAATTATGTGCAATGAAACAACTTATGGGCTCGCTTTTGGTTATTTTAGGAATATATTTTGTGAATATGAAATAAAAATATTCTATAGAAAACGCACATGAGTTCAACAAATTAACTGGAAGTGTATCAAATGCTAGAAGCAGGCTCATAAAATCTCACAAAATGTTATGAATTTTATCCAACTGGTCCTTATAAAGACGGCCTCCATCGGCACCCGACTCTGACAGTTTTACCTTATCTTGATGATTAAGAAAATTATATCCAATTTTCGTCTCTTCATCTGCCTCGGCTTCCAATTGACCGCTAGAATCATCGTACATTTTTTCTAGCACTTCTCCTTTCGCCTTGTTTTCCCACTCCTTATCCTCACCCTCACCTGGTACCACCACCTGATAGATCGCCTTATTCTTGTTCGGAATTCGAATGTTCTGGTTCACCCCTCCCGGGGCCTTACGATGCTTCAATTTTATGTACTGACTTACTGCATTAGAGGGGTCCGCAAGTAGAGATTGAATCTGACTGGTGCTTATATGATCAACAGATTCATTCCCAAACACTCGAATATGCTGCTCCACAACAAAACGGTTATTATTCGTAGTATTATTCACGGTACGGGGCCGCTTCGCCTCACGTATCAAATCGTGTATCTGATTATCTTTCGCTGCTAACTGTTCTTTCGATGCCTCTAACTGTTCTTTCATTTGCTGATCTTTTGCCTCTAACTGTTCTTTCGATGCCTCTAACTGTTCTTTCATTTGCTGATCTTTTGCCTCTAACTGTTCTTTCATCTGCTCATCTTTCTTTTCCAGTTGTTGCTTCATCTGTTCTATCAATGTATCTTTATCAGACTTCACTAATGGACATCTCTTTTTGTGTGCGGACCATTTATTAATGCCCATGCTTGTATAACCACATTCACATGTTCGTGGCTCCTTATACTCAGTACTTGGCATTTTCTTATACATAATAAATTTTTTTAATAGGATACACGTGGGATACATGTATCCCACGTGTATCCCGCCTTCTCTCCTGACACACCATCACTGATATCTCTCCTACCAATTTGTTTATAAAAAAAATAAAAAAAATTAAAAATCTTTCGCGAAGAAAAATGCAAGAGGGGGGGGGGAGACCCAAATTTTTGAAAAAAAAAATTGAACTCAAATTTTTTTGGGGGGAATTTTTTTTTTGAGTTCAAAAAAGTTGATCAGAATTTTTGAAAAATTTTCCGAAAAATACATTTTGTTATACCACCCGGTACTAGTGATGGGTGATACACCCGAGTACCCCCAAGAAAAAATAGGTAAAATAGATAAAATGGTAAAAAAATAATTAAATATAATTGGTAAAGCTTATAGAATGAATCAGGCGAAAGGTAATACTCCACCATCAAATGAACGTGTGATAAAAAACACCAAGGCATTTGCAGAAGAAAAAGAAATGCGCAATAGAAAACTTGCGCCTGGTCCCCCTGTGGGGGCAAAAGAAATTAGTAATTCACCAGGAAAAAATATAAGGGTACCTATCGCTCCCGTCGCTCAGGGTGAGGACGTCCCTATCGCTCAGGGTGAGGCCGTAACTATCGCTCAGGGTCAGGCCGTCCCTATCGCTCGATCGAATACCACAATAACAAAATGGTTTAGAGGACTTCCCCCTAAATGGAAAATTGTTATTGTAACACTTGCTACTTTGGGAATATACTACTTTTTTGCTAAATTGTTTAGGTCTAGTAGCACATCACGAAACCCACCCGCAGTTGGTTCTGGATCACTAGGTGGTGGTCCATCCGTAAGTAGTAGTGTTTCTCATTGCTCTATGATTAGTGTTAATGGTGACGTAAGTTGCTCTCCCCCCGGGTGTTCCGTCAATTGTCCAGGAATGGCACAGTCAACCGCTTCGCAAAGCTCGATTTCATGTCTCAAATCAACAGTTGGATCGACCACAACTTGTGAACCCGCAAGATGTACCAGCGGGTGTCCGGGTTATGAAATCTCCCCCGGAGACAACATTGCTCAACTAAGAGAACAATATGGTATACAAGAGAATTCCGCTAGTAACAACATTGCTCAACTAAGAGCACAATATGGTATGCAAGAGAATTCCGCTAGTAATAAAAAAATATTGTGTCGCGATGCTGCCAGTGCTTATTATTGTTCAGTAATCGAACAGTGCGGACGGGGATCGTGTATCCCTCCAAATAGGCTCAGATGTGATGATAAACCCGATGGTTCAACATACGATTGTCTAAAGGGTCAAAAGTGTGGAAAAGGGAGATGTATACCGATTGGGAAAAAATTGTGTGACACGGGCTCACAATCTAGATTTTGTAATGGCTTGAACGCGTGTTGTCAGGGGACACTTCCTACGAATTCAGAAGTGTCATGTTTTTTAGGCTCTTCATGCCCGGCGGGAACTGTACAAGTCATGGAGTATCAGCATCTTGATTATCAGTATTACGGGGAAGTAGTTCCAGCATAGAAGTTCTGCATACTTCTCATATCTAGACCATTAGAAACATAAATTTAAACATAATCTGCTATTTTCAATTTCATACCGTCTCTGGGTCCTTGTTTCCAATCGGGCAGGTTCCACCCTGTATGTACTGACAAATTGGCTGAAAAAAATGGCTGACATGTGCACCTGATACAAAGGAGACTTTGAATATATTTGCATAAGAAACACTTGATTTACTTCTTTTCGATTTTAAATTTTTCATTATTATTATGTCAAAAACACAAACTACGTTATGATACACTTGTGTTCCCCTGCCCATCCGGCAGTTTGCCGGATGCAACCTCACAGATTCGTCACCACACTGTGGATCTTATCCAGCTGATCCTTATAGGAAGCAGACCAGTATGACGAGGACTCGGGTTCGAACCCGATAGGTCAATCTGTTTTTTGCAGTCGATCGGGTTGGTCGATCGGGTTGGTCGATCCGGTTTGGTACCAAAACTGGAGGGTACACATGTGTACCCCTCAAACCGGACCGCCTCTCAAAAAACCGCTCGTCATGGATTCACTGTCGCAGCTGAGCTACGACCTTCTGAAGGAGCTGCTTGAACACGACACCATGAAGGGATGCGAGTTCATGATCAAGCTGACGTGCACCACGTTCGCAGAGTACATGCCTAAGAAGACGCGCACCAAGATGTCGACGGTCGTCGAATCCGTGACGCTGCTGCAGTGGGCACACGATCACGGCTGCCCGTGGAACGAGGACATGTGCGCGGCCGCGGCTAAAGGGGGTCACCTCGACTCCCTCAAGTACGCACGCGAGAACGGCTGTCCGTGGGACGCTTTCACATGCTCGGCCGCGTCAGACGGCGGCCACCTCGACTCCCTCAAGTACGCGCACGAGAACGGTTGCCCGTGGAACAATGAGACGTGCGATATGGCGGCGAGGGGCGGGCACCTCGACTGCCTCAAGTACGCGCACGAGCACGGCTCCCCGTGGAACGAGGACACGTGCGCGAATGCAGCGGCGTACGGCCACCTCAACTGCCTCAAGTACGCGCTCGAGTACGGCTGCCCGTGGAACAATGAGGCGTGCGCGAATGCAGCGGCGGGAGGTAACCTCGACTGCCTCAAGTACGCGCACGAGCACGGCTGTCCGTGGAACGAGTGGACGTGCGCGATTGCAGCGGCGGTCGGCCACCTCGACTGCCTCGAGTACGCACACGAGCACGGCTGTCCGTGGAACGAGTGGACGTGCACGACCGCGGCGAGGGGCGGCCACCTCGACTGCCTCGAGTACGCCCACGAGAACGGCTGCCTGTGGAACGAGTGGACGTGCGCGGCCGCAGTGAGGGGCGGCCACCTCGACTGCCTCAAGTACGCCCACGAGCACGGCTGCCCGTGGGACGCTTCGACATGCGTGGCCGCGGCGAGGGGCGGCCACCTCGACTGCCTCGAGTACGCCCACGAGCACGGCTGTGCTCGTGGTTTTTAGTCTGTTTTAGGTGATCGGACCTAGGTGGTTCTCCGTCGGCACCTAACCAAGTGTGACCTTAAGTTGCGAGGTCAAATTGTAATTCATTGTTACGAAAAACAAGATCGATTCTGTGAGTGCATACCTCTTCTGTAGTCCCCATACTCTGCCAGAATGTGTAAGCCAGGGAATAAGCATGTTCAAGGAAGAAATATTTGAACATTGATTTTCCATCTTCGGACATGGCTGGCTTGATTGTGAGATGTGCTCGTTCTCAGATGAGGTGTTTGGGGTACACGTGTGGAACCCACTAAAGGAGGAGAGGGGAGGAGACATGCTAAGAATTTACTCATCTTCGTATACAGAAAAAACATTCTTACATATAAGATGAGTACTTTTGCATTGCCATTGGGTATTTTCTTTGCCGGGTTATTTTTGATTGTAGGAAAAGAGGAGTCTATGGTGTCTGTGCCAGGGGAGCTTGATAGAGCAAGAACTCTTTGTATTAATTGGATAAGCAAGCTTCCTAAAGGTTCCGTTATTGTTTTTGATTTTGATGATACTCTTTTTGATCCAAACACTGTTATCGGTCACGTACATGCTGGTGGTCGTGATTTTGCACACGGAGATAGGAAAGCGTTGCCGCTCTATCGGCCTATTGTACAGATAGTTGATGTATTGAAATATGCCGTTTCATCAGGAATGTACATAACACTTATTACAGCACGACCTAATACAAACGTTAGTAGGAGTATTGTGATGGCTAATTTCAAACACAATCATATGAAACTGCATGAATATTACGCCAACGACCATTATCCTAGACTCCAAAATTTTAAATCCGTGCTGAGGAGAAATATTTCCATAGTAAGACCCATTGGTCTTACTGTTGGGGACGCGTGGAGTGACGTCAATGAAAGTACATATCATTGGGCCAAATTACCCACGAGGAAAGATCCAATTTTGTACACTTCTCTTACAAAGTAACAACATTCATCCACACCCTACCCAAAAACGTTTCTCTCCTTATGATAATGCGTTTAAAATACTCCTAATACAAAGCAATGGACATATTATGGTAATGCTGTTTCTCTCCTGTCACAAAGGAGACTTGCCCTAACTCTAACCCTAAGCAGGTGGTAGTTTTGGTAGCCTTGGAAGCTTTGACCATTTATTATGAAAGTGAGTTCTGTTGTTTTTTAATATATCGTAATATTAGTATGAAACAACCTCCTTATTTGATTAAACTTGCGCTCCAAGCCTTTGATAATGCCCCGAGGAAGTGGCAAGAAACGCTGAGAACAGTGAGACAAAGAGACTTAAAAAGTCTTCCTCAAACATCTGTTAGTTTATTGCAACCAGCACTTGCAAAAGTTATCGACAGAAACATGTCTTATAAATCTAAAACAAGTGACGAATTATTAGAGGAGATCGCTAAGCGCACGGATGAATATTTTGGTGCTTCATTGTTGAAGTCTAAAGAGGATACAATGAAGTTGTTGTTACGGCTGGGTTGTGTTTTGCTTCGAATGCAAAAATTAGACAAAGATCCCACAATATCTAAGGCTATATATGATACAGGGTGTATAAAAACGAATTTTTTCATGAAGAATATTTTTCAGTTGAGTCAAAATAACATAAACTCTATAAAAAGTAAGCTGAAAAATTCAAACAAGACTAAATCGGGAGCACTTATTGATGATAGAATAATAGATCAAATAGCAATGATATTCAATCAAATACCAGCTTCCAGGATTAAGATTGTACACGATTTAGCTAAGACTTTGTTTACTTCTATAACTGACATATATGATCAAGAGTATTTAAAATGGGCTTCTACCAAAAGCAGCAAAATTCCAAGAGAATTTTTATTGCTTCTAGCTGAAAACAATTCTACATTCGAATCTACTGCATTTGTAAGTTTTACCAAGAAAATATCATCTCAAAAATCTTTGAAATCTGTAGAAGTATCAAAATTACCTCTATTGATGAAACAATTTGAAAATACTGCCACGCTCAATAAAATTCAAATATTAAAAGAGTATTCAAAAATACTTCACCATGCACAATCAATTATTAGTTTTTACCAAAAGATGAAAAATCCTTCGAATGAAGAAGATAGTAAAGTTGTACGTTCTTTGAAAAAGATGTATGCAGCATTGAAATTATTCCAGGATAAGGCTCCTAAGAATATTGATGTGATTTTTAGTGGTACTTTTGAAATTTCATCTTTACTTCAGACGAATCCTTTGAATAAATCAAACGCGGTGAAACGTTTATTATATTCGCAAATGTATAATAGAACCTTGAAAACTATAAACTTGGGTAACAAGAAAACACCAACTAACAAGCCCCTCAACAAGCCCCTCAACAAGCCCCTCAACAAGCCCCTCAACAAGCCCCTCAACAAGCCCCTCAACAAGCCCCTCAACAAGCCCCTCAACAAGCTACCCGCAAACGCTAACAAACCCAAGTCCAAAACACCTCAGAAAAATCGGAAGAGTCCAAATACTGTGATCGCCCCCTTGTTAGGATGAGGAACTAGTATTCCTCGTAATTCGACTCAGCGTTGTCGTGGGTGTGCATTAGGGGATCTTCGTCCGTATCCATCGGTGTGATCGCAAGACCGGTGATAGCCTCTTGCTTGTGAACCATCATTTGGATGGTGCGAACAGTCATGCCAAAGCGCTTGTCGACAACCCACATATTTCCGAATTCGATAAGGGCCTGCACTACACACTGAGCAGTGACGTACTCAAGTGGCTGCAGCTCTGCTTTGCTGTCGTAGACCTGACCCTGGTAAGTCCCCTGGCGCACGTCCAGCTTGGTGTTGAGCTTGGGGTCGTACTTGGTATCCTTATTGTTAAAAATGTTCGAATACCGATCTGCAATAATGTCACGACTCTTGCCCTTCTCATTGAAGAAAGCCTCTTGATTTTCAAAGGCAAAGGTGATGTTTGCCTCATCAATTTGCTGGATAAGTTCCGTGAACTGAGTCATCATGACCGAATTGTTGTTAAAGTTGAGAACGAGATCCCACTTGGGAGCCTTACCGGGCTCCCTGGCCTCCCATTCCTTTGCACCGAAGGGGGCATACATTTTCGGTGTTTGCACAATGAGACGTGATGGCGTGCCGTTATCCATGAAGTTCATGTTGCACGACTTCCCAAGACCGCTCTGATTTTGACGGCATTCGCCATAGGCAATATTGCCAATGACTGCCTCAATTCCATCAATGTGCCACGCGACAAGCTTCTGTCCAACCATTGTTTCTGGCCACCAGTGTCGGACTGTCTTTAAGTAGAAAATCACACCAATCTCATGGCTCGTTTCTGCCTGTCATTATCCATAAGAGCCTTGTGTCTTCTATATACGTCTGATACATTCTCTCCCCAATCGCGCTCCCCCCCGGACTGTGTCTGTTTCCCCTTTAATGCCTCATTCGTCTTGTTTGCCTTCGCCGCGTTGGTCTTGCCCCCCGACTTGGTCGTTGCCTTCTTTGTTGCCCTGGTCGGTGCCTTCTTTGTTGCCCTGGTCGGTGCATTGTTGTTGTTTTGCAGGTTCATGGTCGGGTAGCCTATTCTATCTTCAACAGAATTCGAAGTTCCGAAGTTAAATTCGTGAAGCCTTTTTTTGCGATTCCTCATATCTAGGTCGACTTGCACAATACTACTCGATTTGGTAATTGAATTTTTACCCCTCCCTGTGGACAAGGGAACCTTGGTAGGGTCCATACTAAGATCTATGAACGATATCAGAATTTTAGAATCTCGAAGCCATCTCTTCATTTTCTTTCTGTAGGTATTCTTCACCAAGTTTATGTTTTGCGTAACTTTCTTACCACTCGTTGTTGTTATTTCTCGTCCTGCTTTGAGCATACTCCTATTGATAGGTGTTATGACTTGGTTTCTGCACGATCCAATGAGCCGCCACATACGCTCTAGCTCGTTTACTGAGTTCGATGCCTTTGCGTCCAGGTCTACGATGCTGGGGGTTGCAGAGGCCCCCTGGATGTAGCCCCCTCCAGGGGACTTGGTGAACTTCCTCGCGCTACTAGCGTCGCTGTGCTTCAGTGGCTTCATATGTGGCAACAAGAGGAATGGATCCGTCTTCTTGCCTTCTAACATATTGTTACTAGGGTTGTTCGCCAATGCAGCAGCTCTTTTACAAAATACTTCGTAGTTCTCTACCTTGCTAGTGCTTTTCTTGTTTGATCTATTGTCGTTGTTGTTAAAAATATTCTTATTAGTACCACCTCTTGTGTTGTTCTTGTCTGCAGCACACAACTCGTCTTTCGGTTTGACTGCTTCTGACAACATACAGTAGAAATTTTGTCTCTCTACTATGTTGTTTATTGAACTTAAATTGCCTGGTTTGTCCTGATTGCCAACATACTTCTGTATTTCATCCACAATGAAGAGTGCACCATCAGGTAACTTGTGAAAAAGTTGCAATGCCATTTGACTAGTCATGCCCAACAGGAGTGTATCGGGCATTTTAGGTGCTGCCATAATCTTTTCTTTCAATTTAAGAAGGAAATCTTCACCACTCGGTTTTTTTAACGTGCCATTTATAGCTTCCTTCAAGTTGTCCCATTTTGCCGCCCTGTCGTCTTCTCCTCCTGTCCAGTGCTCATGTTCTCCATATGACACCCACCACAAGTTATTCGAGGCGAGGCCGACTTTTTTTAGATTGGCCCCCCAATCGGATGAGCCATTCGGTTTTTCCTTGGGTGTCAATTGATACGTCTTTTTGTCGCGCATTTCCGCACCAGAGTTAGCCAGGATGAGTTTGAGTGCCTGAGACGGTAAGGATTGTTGGGCCGGTCTCATATCTGCTGAATCACAGAATGTTTCAATAGGATCGACTGGTTGAGGTTCGTATGACGGTCTTACTAAATCGTAAATTTGAAACCCTTTCTTGATGTTTGAGTGTGAAGCTGTCGTACTCGTGCTTGACTGTTTTTCGCTGAGTACTTCATCAGCATTTCCTTCATGTATGGGGTCAAACGCACTCCCACGGTTAGTGAAGGAGTGTATCAACATTCTTTGTAGCTTAATAAATGTGAACTCTGCATCTTTTTTGCCTTTCTTATATTTAACTTTTTTGGTACCCATCACCTTGTAGAACGGACTTACTCCACCTAAATTCGCTTCCGCCCATTCTTTCCAGTGGTCTCCACAGGCTACTCGCAGTTCAGATAACTTTGCTTCGTCCGTAAAATTCATTTTCTTATCTGCCTCGTTATTTCCAACTCTGAAGCGGATGAAATCGCCCTCTGAAAGTATTTCTAAGAGACCTTGATCTCCCTGCAACGGTTCATTGCTGACGTTCTTGTAATGAAGACGCATTCCAGATGTTGGACTCATGCCATCAGGACCGACTAGAGACATTGCAGCAACGCTTGCTGCCATTGTTGTAAAAACTTTTACTCGGGAATACAGTTGAACAATCATCTCCTCTGTGAACAGATGATACGCCCCCTTTGCAACATGGTAATTTTTGTAGATATCTGTGTAAGTATCGTTCATTTTTTGCATTTCTGCAGCACTTCTGGTATTGGATTTACTAACCATCTTAATCACAGAATACAGATAAGTGACGTTTTGCAAGTATATGTTCAACTGTCCGTATCCTCTCCAGGGGTGAGAAAATTGACTTTTTAGCTCTATTCCTTTTTGAGAATTAGAAGTAAAGCTAGTCGGGTAAATAGGTTTACCTTCAGAGTCGAATTTGTATGCGTCCCACTTAGTACTCGTGGTATATTCGCTTTCTTGGGCTTGTATCATGCCCATAGTTCGTACACTTTTCCTAAAAAAAGGATGATTTCCTTTACACATTATTGCAACAATTCCTTCTCCTCTCCAAGACTTAACTTTGCCATACGACATATTGTCAGCATAACGTGGAACTTGTTTCATTTTAAAATCCGGATGCTCCTTTGGCGAAAATTTTAAAACTACTTTCTTTTCGGGGAGAAAGTTCAAAAATTCATTCCACTTTTCATTGAATTTGATCAAGGCATCAGAGCTCTTGTTTGACGAAACTTTACCCATGATCTTCATGAACAAATCCATTCCGTTTTGACCTTTCAATTCTTTCACTTGAGCGGTCTCTGATATGAAAATTATCATTTTGCATATACCTCTCTGCTTGACATTTGTTAAAGAACGGGGTAATGTGTACACAGATGGCGTGCCCCACCACTTCATCATCCAAAAGAATACCGTCAAAAGCATCAGCAGTGTCTTCCCACTCCCTGCAGAATGGTATAAGAGCTGACCCGTAGGGACGTATTGTTCAATGATCTTAGTCGGATTGGTGTTACTGTTGTTTCCTAAGCGTGTTGATGTGATCGCACCAGTATACTGATGAGACTGCATTTCAAATGGAATCGGACAAGACCACTGCCATGGTATGCTCTTCAAAGATTTACCTGGACGCAATCTCATTACGGCTTCGTTCATGGTGTTCATTCCAGTGCTTTCACTATTCCGCTTCTTCTTTTTAACAGATACGAATCTTTCTCCTTTTTCGTTTGTATTCGACAGAACATAGTTGTATTTGTTAGGATTTCTCAAGAAATTTTCATTCTTGTCTCTATTGTTCTTTAACGTGTTGGGGACAGTCGCCTGGTATTTCTGTATGTAGTTCTTGTATTCTTGTAGTGTTCTTATGTTACCCTCCTTTACTCTCAGTCTCATGGCTGTCGGTATCATTCGACCCCTTACATTGCTTCCACCAGTTGTGTTGTTACCAGCAACTCTCCTCAATGTCTCGGCACGTTTTGCGGCCAATTTAGCATCTTTCATTTGAGCATTGAATAGTTTTGCGTTTTTTACCTTAGCTTTGTTTGGTTCCTCCGTTTTGTATCTTGGTAGATGGTAACCCTTCACAATGCTCACTGCATCTTTCAAAAGCTTTTCTTTGTTACGCATGCTCACATTAGAATTAATTTCTAACATGTCGTTACTATATGTCAAGAAAAAAAACTAATATAACATATATAATATGAGATTGCAAAGACCATTAGTTGAACAAAGAACCGTAAGGCATATGTGTTTAGTAAGAAACAACTCAAACAAAAAAACGAACGGAGAAAACATTGTAAGGATAGTTTTGCTTGCTGTTGCATTCTTCATTTTATTGCAAATTTCTACTAAAGAAGAGGTAGAAGAATCAACTAAAAAGGTAAAGATTAAGTCTGAATTTTTATGAGTGAGACAATCAACAAACCTACCGACACTGGCGTTACACATTGCACATTCTTCATGCAACAGCCACTTACGTCAAAATTTTCTGGAAATGTTTGAAGCCTTGCGACATCTCTAATGGTAAAGAACTCTTTGGAATCATTTGAATTGCACCAGTATGTTTGTTTTGTTTTCTTCACATGAAAACAAGGTGATTTTATACTCCTTTTTGATTTTTCAAAACAAAAATGATTAGCAGTTGGTGTTACACCAATTTTAGACCAATGTTGTTTTACTGATATCTTTCCGTTTGAAACAGGACTTTCTTTGAACACATTTGAGGCAATTATTTTTTTAGATTCGTGGGGAGCATTGTAATCACAGCAGTTTATCACGTGAAAATTGACACCTTTTTCCATAAATATTGATAACGTCTCACGAGAATAATCACATTCGAGTGTCCATAACCATTTTCCTTTGTTCATTTCAAACAAAAACCATGACAAAAGTCTTTTTGGTGGAGATGCATGAATAAGTACTTTTCGAGGTATGTTTTTTTGTATTTCGTTCCATTCAGACTGTATATCACTGCATAGTGTATTTATTCCAGCGTGGTTTTTGGTGTAGACCTTCAATACTTGCGGGTCATTGTCTACGGCCAGGAAGAGATCGTGATCATTGTTTTTAGCAGCCTGTGAAAATCCACCAATTCCACAAAACAGATCTACAAATATCATACTATAAACATACAAAAAACTGTCTTTAATTCTGTATTAAAGCAACACAGGAAGTTGCCCGACAGGATATCGACTTTCAAAAGGAGAATCAACCCAACCGCCTCGTGCAGCAAGATCATGCTCTTCACGACTGCGCCCATGGCTGGTCCGCCCCCGCATATCCTGCATCCGGGCGTGCTGCCGGGAAACAACTGCCCCAAGGACCTGGTGAAGCCCCTGGTGGACTTCGCTGTGCACTTAGGCACGTGCGTGGCCACACGCGGCATCCCCAAGGGGCGCTATGAGGACAATGACGTGCTGCTTAACCCTAACCCTAACTCTAAACCGCTCTCGCTCACGGAGAAGCTGCCCGATGACCTTCTGGAGATCGTCCTTGAACACGCCACAGTCAAGGGCCTCGAGCTAGCGCTGAAGCAGACGTGCACTGCGTTCAAAAAATGCATGCCTACGCAGACGAGCAAGCGTGCATTCGATCCCAATGTTGTGCAATCTGTCGTGTTGCTGACATGGGCTCGCGAGAACGGCTGCGCATGGTACGCTTCGATATGCGCGGCGGCGGCTAAAGGGGGGCACCTCGACTGCCTCAAGTACGCACACGAGCACGGCTGTCCGTGGGACGAGCGGACGTGCGCGGAAGCGGCTAAAGAGGGGCACCTCGACTGCCTCAAGTACGCGCACGAGCACGGCTGCCCGTGGGACGGTCATACGTTATTCAACGCTCTCGGAGGTCATGCGTTTGTAAACGGTCTCAGATGTGAACGATTCGAGAGCCACGTCGACTGCTTTAAGTACGCGTACAACAACGGTTGCTCGTGGGACGACACCACTTCGTTTTGGAATGTGTTTGGGACAGAAATGAGGCAGCGTATACTTGCGGGATACGGTCTCTATGTCCATGACTAAAGGGAGCAATCTCGAGTGCCTCAAGTACGTGCACAAGAACGGCTGTCCGTGGCACGCTATGACGTGCGTCAAGTCGGCAAGGAACGATCCTAACTGATGCAAATAATACTAAAATATACAACCCACTCATATATACAATTATTAGCATCAGTTAGGACCGTTCCTTGCCGACATGACGAGTTCCAATACAATTTCAACAGTCGTTAATACATACAAAAAAAGAGTTTGAGGTACTTTATGACCAATACAGATGTCCACTGTGCCGTGCTCTTCACGACCGCGCCCATGGCTGGCCCGCTATTGTTGCTGTGGAGGTTGCCGTGATCACGGCGTTAACCTTGAGCCGCCTCAGCGATAGCTGTTGCGCCGGAAGCGCCGATATTGTTGATGTAAAGGTGCAGGTTCGTGATCACCGCGCTGACCCTGAGCGCGCCGGCGATGGCCGCAGCGAAGGGCGGCCACCTCGACTGCCTCAAGTACGCACACGAGAACGGCTGCCCGTGGGACGCTTCGACGTGCTCTAGCGCGGCATCCGGAATCCCAGAACCTGTCCTGCACGTCTTCGAAAGATTCGTGAGGCGTGGAACGCGCCTCCGTGGAACGCGCCTCCGCGACCGGCTGCGTGTCGCGAGTTGTCATGGCGGCAAAGTGGGTGCCGGTCGGATTTGAGCGGGAAGCTTAGGATCACACATGTGTACCCCTTGGGGGAGCCACAGCCAGGAGGGTCCCTAGTGCCTTGGTTCTTGTTTCTTCTCTAAACTTTAGAAAAGAAACAAGAACCAAGGCACTAGGGACCCTCCTGGCTGTGGCTCCCCCAAGGGGTACACATGTGTGATCCTAAGCTTCCCGCTCAAATCCGACCGGCATTCATCAAGTGGCGAGTGCGCGGGATGCCGAAGCGAGGCAAGCGCGAACCCTCGTTCCACTTCCTAGCGATACGCGTCACACAGAACCTGACACGTCTTCCCCAGCCTGTGGAGTGTGGAATGGTTCCGGTACCGACTCGTTATGACAATGGTGATATGACCTCGGCATACAAAGTGCTTGTCAACGAACTCAACGCCATCGGTCCAGAAAATTATGAAGTCATCACGGTTGTCTCAGTGCACAAGCCGTCCAGGTCGAGTGCGTTCTTGAAGTTGCTGAGTATCATTCCGGATGCGCGCCAAACCTCGTCTACCATACAGTCTCAACTTGAAACGCTGTTCACCACCAACGTGCTGACCGCTGAAGCTTGAGACCGCGGTCCCCCATGGGCGTTCTCTGCCCCTGACGAGCGTCTACGAATATGTCTTGATCAAAAGTGACTTCACGTAGAAGAACATGACAGTTATCACGAGAGAGTGAATGAAGTTCACTGTGTAACTGAACGCAATACAGAAGACTAAGAGCATGGTAAGAGCAAGGCTGTTCCTCATTTTAGACTTCACCTTGTCCTCCACCCTTGGGGCTAGCCATGGGTGTATGAATGAAATGATTACTATGACAAACGTCTGACATAAGATGTAAAAAAACTCTTGAGCATCGAACCCGTCTTCAAACGACACCTTCATATTAAAAGCAGCAGACATAAAAAATACGGACATGATGATGACACGGAGCAAGATGCGTCTGAAGCCCAATTGGACAAATCTACCTGTCGAATTGATCTCCGTCATACTGTCGTCATTCAGTTTCAAAGATGTGGCAAAAACTTCAGAAGTCAACAAGTCTATGTCAATGAATGTTGACTTCATTATGAGTTATCTAAACGCCATCAACGACAAGATATCAGTAAATACAATAGATTATGTTGTCAAAAAATGCAAGACGGTCAACGCACCACCATACATTTGTGGGGCAACTAATTATGACAGTTACTCAATGCGTCAGGTTTTGAGAAGGTGGCCTGATTACTTGCATTTGAATTGGGACATGACGAGTTCCAATACAATTTCAACATTTCTTAGATCTGTTTCAACATCAAGTTTCAGACAAATCAATCACATGTCACTCAAGGTGGACATGAAACGGTTTTTTGCTACACAAATGAACTTTCACTACATGGATCTCGAGTCTCTGACAATTGAGGGAGAAGGATGTGATTTACGCTACATCATGATAGGACTCAATTGTCGCTGCTGGGATGTTGATCAGCTTTACCTACGTGGTGATGTAAACGACCTGGGAAGTCTCATGATGTATGCCCCCGTTGTGTCATTTAAAATTACTATCATCAACACGAACGATAACATTAACATATTGAGAACGGGGACTGAAGAAGGCCTTCGTTACTTGATGAACACCATAAAAAACGTGCACCTTTGCAATATCTTCAAGTATTGCTGCGACCCTCCACATATTTGCTCGATTGTCGATCTTTTTGTCTTTGCAATCACCACGAGCATGTTTATTCCCCCCAATGGCATATGGACAGTCGATCGGCTTAATGTTGACATGATCGAAGCCCTGGTGATGAATGGCATCCAAGTCGTTTGTGGAGTGTTCAAATCAGAGATGAAACAACTCGAAGTCCTCCAACGGGAACTCCCGAACAAAATATTTGTCTCATCCGTACTTTAATGTGTACGTACACAATAT
>Ga0209716_1000550_pt1 | contig 34762 bp, 51 predicted proteins | sample COGITO_mtgs_1205_FD_184811 | JGI IMG/M metagenome (GOLD analysis project Ga0209716, IMG submission 184811) | Pelagic marine microbial communities from North Sea - COGITO_mtgs_120531 (SPAdes) (version 2) | ecosystem: Environmental > Aquatic > Marine > Epipelagic ...
GGCTAAAGGTGGTAAGATGAAAAGAGATTGGTCTACTTACTACAACGATGGTGGAATGGTTGAGGGTTACGATGTTCGTTCTCCTTACGGAACTTACGCTGAGGGCGGTACTTTACCAACGGGATACCACAGAATGCCTGATGGCGAGATAATGGCTGACTCAGAGCATTTAGCAAAAGGTGGTCATGTTTGTATGAGTTGTGGAGAATACGCTAAGGGTGGTAAAATATCTTCAGGTGATGTAATTAAGATTGATGGTAAAATGTACAAAATCACAACCGTTAATAAAATGAGTAAAGACGCTATGGGTAACACCACAAAAGAACCTATAGATACATACGAAGAAGTTAAAACCACAAAGCGTAAGAAAAGAAAAAGATAATGGCGGTAAAAAAGAAACGTAAAAAGACTGAGAAGCCTATATACGATTCTTGTTATTACAAGATAAAGGCTAAGTACAAGGTTTTCCCAAGTGCTTATGCCTCTGCTGCTATTGCTAAGTGTAGAAAGGCTAAAGCTAAAAAGAAAAAGTAGTTGGTATTAATTGTTTAAATGCCTATATTTGTTTTTACATTAACCAAAACTTAAACTGATGGCAAAATTTGAAGAGTATCTAAACTCAACTTCATTAACTTTTAGTGACTTATCTGATTCAACAAAACGTAAAATTGAGCGTTTTGAAAACCTTTATCAAGCTTATTCTGATGCTTACGATGCAGAGGATTACAAAACATCTGATAATTATGAGGGTGAACTTTCTAAATTGGACTTAGAGATAAAGGGTCTTATCGAATCTGAATACAAACCCGCTAAAGCCGAAAGAGTACAAGTTAAGGTTGAAGAGCCAAAAGCTGAAGAGCCAAAAGCTGAAGAGCCAAAAGCCGAAGAGGTTAAGGCTGAAGAACCAAAGGCTGAAGAACCAAAGGCTGAAGAACCTAAAAAGGCGGGATTCAATATTGGTATGTTTGAAATATAGTTAGGGGTGTATAGGATTCCTATAGAGCCTATGCCAACTCCTAGACCAAGAGCGAGTAGGTTTGGTGTTTATAACCCAAAGAAATATACGGATTATAAAAAGAGCCTTATAACCTACTTACTCTCACTAAATATACCAAACAAGGATTACGATTACATACACGCTAAGTTTTATGTTTCGTATCCAAAAAGCACACCAAAGAAAAACCTGATAGACAAGTTCCCACTAAGACAATGTTTTGATTGTGATAATGTTATAAAGGGTTTGTGTGATTCACTAGAACAGGCTAATGTTATTGGTGATGATAGGCAAATATCATCCATGTATATTGAAAAGTATAGAACAATAAAGCCCGAAGGGTACATTGAGTTTGAGTTACAAACAACCGAAGAAAACCCAATATTAAATGGAAAATAAATCAAGTATAATATTTGAAGAGCTGTTTCTTTCTGTAGAAAGGTTGGGTTTGGATGGTACTATTCGTCAGTTGAGAAAAACAAACAACGTATCAAAAGATAATATACACGCTTATATACTAGAATTGGTTTGTAATGAGTATTCATTAACTAAGGATGAGCTTACAAAATCTAACGATAAGGATACTGATAAAAGAGATGCAAGGTTGGTTTTAGCACACCTGCTATACCAAAACACTTCACTATCTCAAAGTAAGGTTGGTTTGTTTATGAATAGAACTAAAGGTGCGGTAAGTAGGTATGTAACAGAGGTTACTAACTTAAACCCAAAAATAAAGCAAGATAAGGATTTATTAGAAAAGTTAGATAAACTTGAAACTGAAATTGAATTACTAAAAAGTAAAATGTAAAAACAATGGCAAAGAAAAGAGGTAGACCAAGAAAGAAGGTTGAGGTTGAAGAACCTATAGAAGAGGTGGAAGAAACAATTGTAGAAGACACTAAAGAGGAGGTTGTTGAGGAAAACATTGAAGAGCCTAAAGAGGAGGCTAAGGTAGAGCAGCCAAAGGATGATATGTACGACTTAAACTCAAAGTCGGAATCCAATTTGGGTGGGTATTATAATCCATTTGGTGAGTCGGTTGAGGAAAAGGCTTATAGGACTCCCGAAATAGCTTCAGCACAAAGTATTGCAGATATTGAAGAGCCAAACTTTCAAAAACCATCTTATGATGACTTGGTTGAGGCTAACGAAAATAATAATGAGGGTAATGATGAAGAGCCTGTAGAAAAAACAGGATTAGACAGGTTTTCTCAGGAGGAAATTAAAGAACTTCCTGATGCTGATAAAGAAGCTGCGGCTGAGGGTCTATCACAGGTTGTTTTAGGGATATATGGTTTTGGTTGTAAACAGTTAGGGGCTTTAACTAAGATTTCGGATAAGAAGCTTAGTAAGTTAGAGGATGAGGACTTAATTGACACCTCAATGCGAGTTCCTATTGATAAGTCAACTACAGCCTCAGTAAGACAAATTGTTGACAGCATAAACTCACAGGCTGAGGATGCTTTTGAGGTTACTGATGAGTTTAAAGAGAAGGCTTTACCTGTAATGACTTCCGTTTTCAAGAAAAAGGGGTGGGGTGTTACAGAGGAGCAAAACCTACTTATCATGTTTGGTATGGATATAGCTCAAAAGGTTACAATTGTAGCTCAAATGCGTTCTGCTGCAAACTATCAACTAGATGCGTTTATGAAAATGTATGACGCTCAAAAGGGTGCTTCAAGACCTGTAGAGTTTAAAGCTAGTGAAACTACAGAGTCGCCTAGCTCTATGGATACAAGACCAACAGCATCTCAGGTTGTTCCTGAAAATGATATTGTTGAAAGACCAAAGAAAAGTGAACCAAGTATTGTCGCTAGTGAAAACCCTGACCTAAAGGTTAGTGAGTCTGATTTAGCTCAAGTTGATGTAGACAATGTCTAAAGCACCTAAAATACTAATTGCGTCACCTCAGTCTGATGTAAAGAACTATTGCTTTTTAGATTGGTTTATGAATGTTAAAAGAATATCCTACCCTAAAGACAGGGTAGATATTTTTTTGGCTGACAATTCTGATACCGAAGAAAACTCTAAAATGCTTAGTAGTATTGGTGTAGAAAACAAGTACATACCTAAAAAGGGGCGGGGTATAATAGAAACTATGGCTGAGTGTCACCAAGCTTGTGTTGATTACGCAATTGATAATAATTATGATTATTTAATGCACTTAGAAACAGATGTGTTTCCTAATCACGATGTTATTCATAACCTATTGAGTTTGGATAAGAAAATTGCTTGTGGTCTATATCAAATATTTGATGGTGCTTATAGAGAACCGATGATTAGATTAATAGAAGGTGACAATATGGGTTTCATGGAGGCTTACGCTATTAGTAATGTTCAGGGTGATTACCTTAATGGTAAAACTCAAAAAGTGTTTAGTGCGGGACTAGGATGTGCCTTAATACATAAAAGTGCTTTGCGTAGAATTAACTTCAAGTACATTGAGGGTCAAGACCAACACCCCGATACTTGGTTTGCTAACGATATGAGGAATGCAGGTATTGATATATTTTGCGACACCTCTACTTTCTGTGAGCATAGAAATAAAAGTTGGGGTAAGTATAAGATAAATTTTGAATAATGGCAGGATATAAACCTAAAGAGGATTTTGAGAAAGTGATAGCTATACAGGAACAGTATGTATTACTGTTAAAGAGTTATCATGCAGAGCTTATGATGAAGGCTCAGAAGTCTAAAGGATTTCAGCAGTCTAAGTATAGGGTTGACCTACACGAGCTGTCTACTAAGCTTGATTGTCAGATTAAGTTGTATGAAAGTAAGAAGTTTAATTATGAAACATATTTCCTGCCCGACTATGACAAGCAATTAAAAGATTGTGAAGACAACTATGACTCTGTGTGGTTTGAGGCTTGTAAGTATATTAAGCTGAGTAAAAATGAAGTATCTAAAAAGATGAATAATTGTATGGATGCGATTATGCAGCTTGAGGAGGGTGACAGACAAAACATTGAGGTTAAGAATGTAGTATATCAGGATTTGAAAACTTTGCTATCTTTGAGTGAGAAATAAATTATATAGTTATGAGAGAACCAAAATTAGGAGCAGTTGTAGGTAAAAAGGGTGTGGGGAAATCTTACACCACTTTAAAGCTCATGGGTGATTATGTCAAGGGAAGTCCAATAGCAAAACCTAGAAGGGTTTTAATACTAGATGTTAATGATGAGTATGAAAATATAAAGGCAATATCCGTAACCGATGTTGCAAGGTTTTCATTACACCCAAATATTGAGGCTAGAAGGATTAGACCATACAAGCCTGATGGCTCAAGGATGACTCTAAGAGATTTCTCAGATGTTTTATTTACAATATTAGAACACTTTAAGGGCGGGTTGCTATTAATTGAGGATATTAACAAGTATGTTTCTGACCACCTACCTAATGATTTAGTTGGTGCTATATGTACTAATCGTCACGTTGATTTAGATATTATAATGCACTTTCAAAGTATTGGTCGTATCACAACAAAGATTTGGCAAAACTTAAATTGGTTAAGGTTTCACAAAAACTCAGACTCCGTAGATACTCACAGAAAAAAGTTCGAGGATAAATATGACTTCTTAAAGATTACTGAGATTATGGTTAATAAGGAATACTTTGATGGTAATAAAAGGTTCTTTGTATATGTGGATACTGAAGAAGAAAAGATAATGGGTCAGTTTTCACCAAAGATGTTAAAGGATGCTATTGATGAGTTTGTTTCCTTAAACTACAATAAGGTTGTTAAGCCACAATTAAACAAGAGGGATGGTCGTGGTAATGTAATTGCTGACCCATCAAAAGTCATAAGGTCTGTTAAGGATAGGCTTTTCAAACAATATTACGGAAACTAAAAATAAAGTTGGAAACGAGTTAGAAACACTTAATGGTTCTGTAAATCAATCTTTTAGAGGTGGTTGTTGCTTTGATGTAAACAGCCACCTTTGCTTTTGGGGTAGTATATTATCGTTTATAAGGTTAAATTTGTGTGTATTCTGTTTGTGCAGAATCTTTAACATGATTATTAACGCTTAACATATTTGGATATGAACGCAAAGATTATGGCATTTGTAGTTACAACCGCAGCAGTAGTTGCAGGAATGTATGCTTACAACGCAATCAATACTAAGACGACTCCTTCTGAGTTCAGAGGTCGCTAGTATATTACGGATTAATTAACTGATTATTAACAAGATAATTCACTTTCAAGATGAGAATGAGTAAATATTTCGCAGACGCTCGTGAAGCGGCTAACGAAAACTTCAATTCTATGAACGGTTCTGAATTTTTGAACGCTAACGGTGGTTCAAGTGCAGGTCTTGGTGGAGCAACAGCTCAACCATACATCCTTTCTATTGCTAACTCTACTGCATCTGCGGTAGCAAACGTAGTGATTGGTGGTGCTTACACTAACCTTCAAGCTTCAAACTTTGGGAATGCAGCAGCAATTACCATTTCTATGGGTATTGCTAACTTGACTTACGGAGAATTTCTTTACCAATCTATGAACAAGCCGTTCGTAGTAGGTCTTACTTACCTTTCAAGTGCTAATGCTTCTCAAGTATTAGAAACTTTGACTATTAAGCAAAAAGACATTAACGGTAACGAAAGTTCAAAAGTAATCGTTCCAACACTTGACCCTTACCAACAACAAGGGGATAAAGTTGCAATTTCTTTCAATTGGAAGTTTGATGGGTTTACTTCGGTAACCATCGCTTCTATTTTAGCTTCTGCTACATTGAAAGCGTACTTATACCCTGCGGAAAATGTTTCCACAGGTCGTGCGTTGACAGGTGGTTCAGTAGTGAAAGGATTCAGCTCTCCTGATATTGTAAAGAAGGACAAGGTTGAAGTTTTAGGTGGCGGTTCAATGGGTATGAACGGTCGTAAAAGACGATTCTAAGAATTAAGTTTCTTATTATACAGACTAAGGTGGTAGGCAGGATTTTGTCTGCCACCTTTTTTAATTTTAAAAAAAATTAACATGAGTAGTGCAATAACTTTATACGAATATTTAGCCTACAATGTTCCTAGTGAGTGCCAAGATATTCTTAACAGATACGATATACCTTCAGCACAAAATGAGCAGGAACTTACAGAGAACCTAAAAGCTTATGTTCGGGTTTACCGAGATGAGGCTTTAGAGGAGTTGGCTGAAATACACCCTGATAAAGATTTAATTTCACAACTAGCAAAAGCTTCAATGCCTTATAAGGGTAAGTCGGAGTCGGAGTATTTAAACGCTTCAGGTGCTATGAGTAGAATAGAATTAATAGAGGGTCAATTAAGAAGTGGTGGTGAAAAACAAGATACTTTTACTAAGTCTGACATGATGCTTGGTTTGGGTGTTGCTGTTTTAACACTTTCTTTACTTAAACAATAGAGGATGAATCAATTACAGAAAGATACAATAACATCCTTTCATCATAGGATAAATGCTTTTGCTGAGGAAGACCCGCAAAAGCTAAGTCACATACTTTCTGCTACATCCAAAGAGGATATAGTCGTAGAAGACTACACCCCAAAAGCTTTAACTAAAGAGGTTATAAGTATATTTTTAGAGCATCCTGAAAAGTTTGATGAACTTATGCAGGGGGTTAAACTACCTGAAGACGTTTCTACAAAAAAAATAGGTAGTTCTGCTTTATCAAGAAGCTTTAATGGCTCTTTTGGTGGTTGTGATTGTGAGTCATACACATACGAACCTAATAGTAGCTGTTATTACGAGTGTATAGGTCAGGGTACTCAATTTGGTTTATGTGATGACCCCTCAGCTAAAAACTACCTTGATAGCGGTGAATGTGATTATAGTAGTGGTGTTAGCGTTGGAGGTATCCTTGATGGTGTTTGGAATGTGGCACAACAGGTTGGGTTAGATAATATCTTTAATTGGATTACAGGTGGTGATGATGATGCAGTACAACAAGGTAATAATGAGGATAGACCTGATTCTGTAGTTGAAGAAAAGAAAACAGATTGGACTAAAATAGCTATTTACGGTGGTATTGTAATAGCTTTGGGTGTTGGTATTTACTTCTTAGTTAAGAAGAAAAAATAATGTGGCTAAACCAATATGACAACTCCAATGGAGTAGAAGAGGTTAAGGATAAGCGACAGGTTTATGAAATAGACCCAAAACTAACTAAAATGATGAAAGATTCCTTATATGGGAATTTTGGTGGAGATATAAGAGATAGTGCCGCAGCAAAAGGTAAGTCAATGCTAACGGGAGCAATAATAGGTGTTATGGTTGCCATATATTTTGGTAAGTCACCGCTATATTTTGGTCTTGGGGGTGCGGTATTAGCAAGATTAATAGCTAAATAGTATTAAAATGGAAGAAAATAAGTTAAATTGGGGTACTATTGCAAAGTATTCAGCAATAGCAGTCGTGGTTGGTGCGGCTGTATTAATAATCTACAGAAGAAAAAAATAAACTATGATTAGTGCTAATCAATACTACAAGAACTCTAATACAGAGTTGCCATTTAAGCAATGGTTAAAAGTTGAGCAAATGAGGGGTAAATTAGCGGTTCACGATAGTGGTTATTTAAACGCTGATGGTGATGATTATAATTATGCTGATGGTGATGATGGTTCTACTGAAAATGCACCCGCACCTAAGAGATTTGAGGAAAGGTTTATAAGACGCAGAAGCTTTCTTTTTGGGGCTGTTTTGGGTTACGCTATTTGTGTTTTAGTTAATAAGAAGTAATATAGTAAATGGTAATAGACTACCCTTTATATGGAGAGCCATGTACCCTTGCTATAACGCTTTGGTGTAATGGAAAGCAAAATCTACAATTAATAGTTGAGGATGGTGAGAATGATGAAACCATGCTGACTCACAGGAATTGTGTTGTAAGTGGTGAAAGAACGTATTACGTTAATGTACCCGTTGCACCCGATTTAGCTAAAATAGAATTATACTCTGAGAATGGTGAGAATGGTAGTTTTGGGGTTGATGACATACAGGTAGGTGGACTGAAGACTGATTATTCAAACAGCAACTTTAGTAAGGATGAGGTAAAGTCCTTTATAAATTTTGCAGAAGAATTTTCTTATGACGCAGGTTCAATACCCGCAGAAGCTGAATACACATCTGACGATGGTGTGTTTACTATTAGTTACTTAACAAACATAAAGAGTAATGGTGAGATAGTTCCAACTCCTGCTAGGATAAGTCAAAATGATGGGTTGATAGAGGTTAGTAAGACCGATTTTTTAAGGTACACTATACCAATGAGGATGGCTATACTTCTTCACGAATTTGCTCACTTCTACCTAAACGAAGTAATGGAGGATGAGGTAGAGGCTGATAAAAATAGTTTAGAGCTTTACTTAGGTTTAGGATACCCTAGAATAGACGCTTACAATGTTTACTTGGATGTTTTTGAAAACTCACCAAGTGAATTAAACAAAGAGAGATACGAAGCATTACACAAAATGTTTAATAACGAATATAAAAGCTAATGCCCGATTACGGACAAAATATAACATGGCAAAGTAAACCCGATTATGATAAGTGGGGTAGTGATAGGTATTGGTCTTGTACGGATTGGATTATTTGGCACGAAAAGCTAAAAGAAAAGTATGGTCAACAAGAGGCTAACCTTACTTGGAAAAGTGCTTGGGATGCTCAGGATAGTTGGGAGTCTAACATTAATTGGTGTAAATACGAACCAATGTTTAACAAGTTTCTAAAGGATAATGAGCTTGGTTCTAGTAATTTGGTTGCTGATGCGGCTTTAGGTATTGGTGCTTTAGGTACAAATGCCTTAAAGGGCTTAGGTTGGTTTGGTAGAAATGCAGGTTGGGTAGTTCCAACAGCTCTAATAATAGGTGGTGTGGTTTACGCATTAAAAATTAGAAAGCTTATAAAGTAATGGATAAGAAGACTAAAACAATATTAATATCCTCTGCATTAATACTTAGCGGTATTATATTAACCTTTGTTTTAAACAAGGGTAAGATAGTAGAAGATTTGGGTGTACTCCCAAGTGATGATGTAGACCCGCAAAGCACAGACCCTATAGATAGCGGTATAGGCGTTGGTGATTTAGTTAAGCCTTATGGTGAGGTTGCTAAGGTTAGAACTGATAAATCCATTGATGATGGATTTTTCTTTAACAACCTTTATGTTGCGGGTAGATTAGAGGGCGTTGTTTACAATGGTAACATTGTTGGTAAGGTCGTAGGTATTGAGAGTGTAGGCTCTCAAGTTTGGTATAAAGTAAATGTGTGTGCTATCGTAAATGGTGTTTATGATTCGGTGGCTAATGTAAATGGAGAGTTGGCTCAAGATACTTGTAGTTCGTCATTGAATGGTTATGTATTAGCTAACTCAGTAATAAAAGCAAATTAATATGTGTGGATGTAATTCTAATTTTGATGGCTCTAAAAAGCTAAGTCAAATTAAACAAAGAAGGGATACTTTTAAGCAAAGGTTTTCATCTTTTAAAGGTTCTTTGCCTAAACCACAGCCCGTTATTGATGTAAAGAAGTATGGGATACCTGAAGAAGAATACTTTAACTATAACCCTAAGCATAGAGGTGGTTTTAGTAACTTTGTTGATGGTAGGGGTTTTAAACATGGTAATGAATTAGGTGGATACGACTTTTAGATATGAAAGGATTAAAAATATTTTTAGGATTAGCAATTGGGGTTGGTGCTTTCGCTTTAGCAAAGTACCTATTAACCCAAAGAAAGCTATTAACGAAGGTGTGTGTGGAAAGCACAAGCTTGGAGTGGAGGGAGTTGATTATAGATGCTGTTAAAGCTAAACTACAGGGTGGTAATGTACCTACGAGCATACCTTTAGAGCTTAACATGAGAAATGCTTCTGATGTTGATGTTGAAGTTAAAAACATTGATTTAGATATTTACTTTGATGACATACACATAGGTAGTATTCAAAGTCAGCAAGAAAGTATTTTGTCTGCAAACTCTATAAGCACTTTGGAGTTGGATGTTGATTTAGATTTAAAAGGCGACTTAATTGATTTAGGATTGAATATATTTGCAGGTGACAACACCTTAGAAATATTCGGTAATATGAAGCTTAAAGCATCAATATATGAAGAGTATAATTACCCATACCAACTAAAGGTTAAGGGTAGTAAGATTCTTAAAAGTAGAAGCGGAGATTGTAAATAACCAAAAAACCAAAAGAGATGAGTATAGAAGCGAAGTCTAAAAAGATTATGAAGGACAATATTGTAAGGTTAGCTAAAGAGTATAGTATGCCAACAACAAATGTTCAATTAGTAATGCAATTTAAGGGGGGTCAACCAAAATTCTATTCTGCAAAGGATTTTGTAAAAGATAGAGAGTTAGGTGTGAAAGAGCTTTACCCTGTTTTGGTTGACATATTTAATGTGAGGGATATGATTCCTGTTTTTATAGGTAATCTATTGGTAGATGTTTTAAAAGAGTGTGATGCAGAAAAAGAGGATGATGTAATAGTTTACATTTCCACAAACTGCGACAAAGCTTCAAAATTATACCTACACTCTTACTTTAAGAATAAGCCTCACAGACAATTAACTTGGAGTGAGGTATTTGGAGAAGAGGCAATGATGAAATTAATGGCGAAACAAGGTTAAAATGGCAAAATCAGAATTTTTCACAAAAGAATATGTAGGGGCGGGTGCTGCAATAATCATCAATGAGGATGATGGGCTTACCGCTTTATCAATTAGTGTTACAGGAACGGGTACAAGTGCCGCAACCGTTACAGGTACACTAAAGGTTAATACAAATGTATCGGGGGCTATAACCATAGCTTCGGGAGAATCACTTACCATAAGTACCAATGATGGTAAGGTTTTAGATGGCTTAACAATTCAAAGAGCGAGTTTGGCTTCTAATACAACAAGATTAATAGGTAGACAATAATATAGTATGACTAAATTAGGTGAATACGGTTTTTCTGCTTTAGGTGGTGCTGAGGACAATATAGGGGATGACTCTTATGTTATTTCAGCATCAGGTAGGGTTTTGGGTTCTTTTAACTCATACGTTACAAATAGTCAGACTTATGGTAATGGTTATTACGAAATAAACAATGTTTATGGTAGTATGAGTGGTGCATCTATAACAGCTTTAGACACCCCACAACCCGCAATCATAATACCAACAAATAGTCGTATCATATCCTTTTCTGCATCTTGGTATATTAGTTCAACAACAAATTATACGGGTGTTGAAATAGGCTTGGTAAGTGTTTCCTTTAGTGGGGCAACACGAACCGTTACACAATTGGGTTCAAGTGGTGCTGTAAGTGGTATGAATAGCACAACTCAAAGGTATAGTTTATCTCATAACATAGGTGCTAATATAGATAAGGGTGTTGGGATACTACCTTGTATTAAAAGAACCTCACCATCAACTTCAATTGCGGCTTATTTAAATGGTTTTAATATTCAAATACTTATCGAAACAAGAACAAGCTAATGAATATAAGTGGTGATAGCATAGGGTTTAATCAGTTCAAAGACCCCGTTGACGATGTAGGTGATGATATTTTCACTATGTCCGTTGAGGGTAGGCTTAGAAACGACTATAGTACAAGGGCTACAACAATAGATACCACTTTTGGCAATGGGTATTTTGAAATTCAAACGGGCTATGGCAACTATACGGGTAACGACCAAACTACTTTACTTGCAAGACAACCTGATATAATAATACCTACAGGTTGTCAGCTAATAGAGTATAGTGCATTGTGGAGTATTCAGAGTTCATCGGTAACAGATTTACAGATTGATGTACTTGGGTTGGAATACTCAGGAGCTACAAGGACTGTAACGCTTATAACAGATGCTCGTTCCACAATAACAGGAATGAGTGACACATCCATTAACTATAGCATAAATAAAACATTATCAACCCCATACGATTTTGATAAAGGTGATGGTATTTTACCCGTTTTCCAAAATATTATACCAAGAGGTTTTCAGGCTCTTTATTATGGGATGAGTTTAGAGTTTAAATTTAAAAGAGTATAATGACATGGCAAAGAGATTAACACCAATAGATAAAGAGTCTGAGGTTTACCTTAACAATGTGGGTACTGATTTCCCCGAAAAGGAAAATATTGTAAACTGCATATTAAAGGATATTGTAGATAAGATTAACACGATTAGTGAAGACCTTGATGAAGTTTATAGAAGGTTAGACGAATTAGAAGCTTAAAATTCAAATTGTGTCTATAACAAGTAAAGAATATAAAGAATTGAAGTCTGAGATAGAAGAAATAAAGTCTTCCTTAGAGGAGATTAAAAAGGCTATTATCGGTAATCCCACTTTTGGTCAAGAGGGGTTGGTTGATATGGTTAAGAGGCACGAGAACTACATAGAAAGAGATAAAAGGTTTAAGAATAAGTTAATTGGTGGTACGGTAGTATTTGGTACATTATGGACTGCAATACTAAAGTGGGGTCACTTACTATTTTAAATGTAAATGAAGAACGGTAGTAGTTTTAAAATAAAGGCTGAGAATTTAAGTTGCTTTAACCAATCGGTAAAGTTGCTATATACGGGTGATGGTTTAAACTCCATTAATAAATACCTAAACGATAGAGCTTTGCAGCAGTTAGATATGAACACCACTAACTTTGGTGGTAGCTTTCTTGATGCAAGTGGTCAGGTTTGGGTTGCCGATGGCAAAACACTTCCATTTGCATTTAACTCTGCGGTTAATGTTGTTATAAGGTATATAGTTGGTGCTACATTATACACAACAAACCTAACAACCAATGTTGGTGAGGCTATAGACGCTTTTTTTGTACGCATAGCACAAGATATGTCAAGTCAAGTTCCTGATGGAAACAACTTAGATGAAGCATCACCTATGGGTGTTAAGTTATTTTATGCCACACCTACTGAGTGTAAAATGAAGCCGTCAATGTTTAATGAGTTTTTAGCGGGGTTACAAATTCAAGATTTAGCTATACCAACTACATCTTTTCCTGCAACAATATTCACTAATACAGGATACCCAAAAGGATTTAAGTTAAAACATCCTGATGGTTGGAATATAGATATTATAGTAAAAGACCCTACAACAAATGATTACAGAGAGTTGGTAAACTCACTACTTAATCAAAAGTTATATATAGATAAAATTAGAAAATACTCTAATAACTACCTACAGATACAAGAGCCTGTTTCTCTTAAAAAATATGATTTAGCAGGTTTTGAAAAGCAGTTGGTAGATACTACCGTAGTTGACCCCTATCAATACCAAACCGTATTAGACTATGTAGCGGATTTGGTTTTAAATGGTCAAACCTATCTAGAGCTTGATATTTTGGCGGGGGACTTTATTACCGTAACATTCTTCTATGATGCTACATCAGGTGTAATTGGTTATGAGGAGATAGCAAAGTTAGACGCTATACTTAAAGAACAAGGCATACAGCCACCCGATGAAGTTGAACAAGAAGAGTTGGAAAGGGTTTTTATGAATTTTAGCGGATTTAACCCGAAAAAAGACAAAGGTTTAAAATTGGTCATTTTCGGATTAATAACGTACTTAGCACTAATAGATTAAAAAAATGAGTGATTTGAATTATAAGTATTTTAATAATCACAACTCTAAGTCTTACTTTGATGGTGTAGATAGGATGCTAACATACAACACTTCTTGTTTGGAGTCTTTAAAGTTTGGTAGTAATGCAAGGCAAGGTGAAAAGATTTGGGATTGTCAGGGTGATTATGCTAAGATATTCTCTGTTAAAAACGGGGTTGTCAAGGTTTTTGCTTATCTAGGTAAGGGTAGTTATGGCGACACCGTTAAAGAGTTAGAGAAAATGAATGTAGCGGGGTTAAAGTGGTCTATACCTAGCAAGTTAGACGAAGAGCTTTGCTACTTTTTAAAAGATAATGGGTTTAGCGGTCAGGATGATTCTTATTGGACTACGGTTAAAAGCCCAAGACATCAAGGCGTTGTTTTGATAAATGGTGTTTTTAGTGGTAAACCAAATTGGTCAGGAAGAAGACCTGATTGTACTGAGAGTATTCAAACCGCATCAAGGGATGAAATGATGATATTGGTGGCTTCTTATAATCAATATGAGGAAGTTATAGATTACACACCAAGCAAACCCGATGATGGGGGTAGTCAGGTTACGCAGGTAGATAACCCTGTACTAACACCAACGCCAACACCAACGCCAACGCCAACACCAACGCCTGATACAGATGCTGAGTTGGGTGAAGCTGAAGGGGATGGCTTAACTCAAGAGCAATGGCTTTTAATTGGAGGTGGTTTAATAGGTTTAATAATTTTAATAGCTGCATTAAGAAAATAAATTGACATGAAGTATTACAATACATCAGGTGGTTATGAAGAAGTGGTTGTTGTTACAGACGACTCAACATTTTTTAATAGACCTAACCCTGCTTTTGATGAGGATTCAGGTATAGACGACCCGCTTGATAGAAGAGGGGATAGACCAAGTAGACCCTCTCACGAAACGTTTCTTGAGAACTCTCAAGCAGCTCAAGCAGCTCAAGCAGCAGCAGCTTCAGAACCTGTGTTTGACCCATCAACCTTTGACCCTTCTACAATTAATTGGGATGGGTATTTTGATAATGCTACAATAGGGGAGGGTCAGTCAGTTGCACAATCAGCAGCGGAAGAAGTTTCAGATTCTGAACTTATAATGGGTTGTACTGATGAACAGGCTCTAAATTATGACCCTAACGCTACTGTAAATGATGGTCTATGCACCTACCAAGATAGTGGTAACAACAATACTGAAACGAAAAAAGATAATAACACATTAAAAATGGCTGTTGCAGGTTTAGCTGTCTTAGCCATATTTGTAGCAATTAAAAAGTAAAAAGAAAGATGGCTTCATTTGAATTAGAAAACTATACGGTATTAGCTCAATCAGGATATTATAAAGCTTTAAAGTATTCATCAAGGGGTAATTACGATTATTGGGTAGCTATATATGTTAAACCAAGCAGAGATGGTGAAATAGGTCTTATTAGTGGTATGGGGATGGGTGAGTCGCCTTTTGGAAAAGGTAGCACAAGCCCCTTTAGTGGTACTAACTCAGCTTTTTTAAATAGTATTTATTGGGTTAGACCAAACGCTAAAAACAGAGTTAATACTGATGGTCTGACCTACAGAGAGGTTCTTAAAAATGTGTGTCAAAATGTAGCTATTCCATCGGGAGATTATTATGAGGATTATATTTCGGGTAAAAACAAGGTTATGAGCCTTGATAGCTCTAATTGTGATGTGTCAACTAAAGATATAACAACTACAAGGGGTTCTGTTTACAAGTTTATTGTGTTCGGTAAGGTTTTGAAAACGGGATATAACCTTTCTGATGGCGACCCCGTATTATTTGAAGGTGTTAAAAAGCTAACTACAGATACAGACTGCTATAACTTAGATGATAACCTATTAGATAGTAAGTCGGGATATGTCGGAAATAAAAAGGTTTACTTAGTAGGTATAGAAGGTAGTGATGCGATATTAGCTACCTTTAAACCAAAATCATCAAATTGGTTTGATTCATATAATTTTATTGACGATGTTAATACAGGTAAATTGGGTGATGGTCTTAAATTAGGACTACCTAATGATGTTATAAATTGGTTAGAGCCTGACGCTAATGCAGGTGAAAACGATTTTAATAACCCTGACAAAGTGGATTATTATATACGCAAAGGTAAAGATGGTTTATCAACATCGTCACCACTACAGAAAATTTATAAATTTTCTGAATATGGAGATGTTGCTACTGACTATGCTACAAATCAGGCTTTTTGGGTTAAAAAGTCATCATCTCTAAGTCCGAGTCTTATGGAGCAACAAATTTGGGATGGACAAAGTGTAGTTGATTCTCAAGCAACCTTATCTTATCCCACCATCCTTTTGGCAAAAGTGCCTATTGCGTCAATAGAGCAGTATTTCCCTATTTGTGAAATAGAAGAAGAGCCTGTTGTTGAAGAGATAGTTTATGGTTATCAAGGTGAAACAGATAATGGAAAGGGTGATGTTTATGCTTTTAAATCAGATTCTGAAAGCTTAATACTTGCTATAATAGAGAGAGATGCAAGGATAATTAATGATACACCCGAAAGTGTAAACGTAGGAAACCTTACAATAGATGTTTCGGGTAAAGGTTGTGAGTATTTCAATAAATATGTAACTCAACAGGAGAGATTACAAATTGGGGGGAAATTAGGTAAGTCCTATACATTGTTGTCTACCCTACAAGGTTATATGCAAAGTGAAGACGTTGCAAGAATGAACGCTTGTACAACGGGTTGGACATTTAATGATGATATTGCGGTTTATCAAGACAGTTTTGTTAATCCTGTTTATGCTAAAGAATACCCACTTGACTCGAACAATAGTATTTCAAAGCTTATTAGTGATTTTAAAGCATACACTAATAATGACTCACCTAACTTAAATATTTTTGATTTAGCTTCACAGGAAGAGGATGTTAATGAAAATATAGAAGTGGATGAGGATGGTAATCCAATAATTGTTGCAAATACAGTAGATAACATTACTATGCCACCTATCGAGGCTACTGAAGAAGAGAGGTCAAGATTTCTTGGAGGCTTGTTTATAAAAGATGAGTTTGGGTGTATTGATTTTCAACTACCTTATGGTATGTATATGTCAGTTGGTGACAGATTAAAACAATGTGATGATGGTTCTTTTGCAAACATATACAAAATAGATGGTGACGATATTTATGTTTTAGCATATTTAGGTCGTGGAAAATTTGATAAGGCTGTATCAGAAAAGGACTCAATTACTATGGGTGGAGGTCTTATACAATGGGGAATACCAAGCGGGGCTAATAAAGATGTTTGTGATTATTTAAGAAGTAGAGGTTTTGTTGAGCCTGTAGACGCAAAATCAGATGGTGCAAATGATGCTTATTGGACTACTAAAACTCACCCAAAAAATAGAACGGGTATAGCATTAATAAATGATGTTGATTGGGGTAGACCAAATTGGGTAGGAAGAAGAGATAATTGTGAAGAAACCTCAACTTCAAAAAACGACAATCACATGATTGTTTTGGTTGGTAAGTATAGTGAAAGAGCAAGGCAAGAACAAGCTGAAGACGCTTTGAATGCTTCTGTTATAGCTACACCTACACCTACACCTGCACCTGCACCTACACCTGAACCTGCACCTGAACCTGCACCTGAACCTGTGTTTGACCCATCAACCTTTGACCCTTCTACAATAGATTGGGGTGGGTCTTTTGATAATGCGTCAATAGAAGAAGGTCAGTCAATTACACAATCGGCAGCAGAAGAAGCTGCACCTGCACCTACACCTGTTAGACCTGACATACCTTCAGGCGGTGGAAGTAATACACAAATTGATGACAACGTGCCAAATGATATACCTTCCACAAACGTGCCTGATAGTACACCTACAGGCGGTGGTGGGGTTTATGATATTATGGGTTGTACAGACCCTAATGCACAAAATTACGACCCTAACGCAACAGTTGATAGTGGTAGTTGTAAGTATGAAATAGCTAGTAGTGTAGACACAACCTACACAACAACAGATTCTAATTACTCAGATATAGACTCTTTGTTGGATGAGTATATTGACGCTGCGAATTACGCTGCTGACGAACTACAGGATTGTAATGATAAAGTTAAAGAGTACAAGGAGCTTTGTAAATTAGACCCTAACAATGCAGATGCTTGTGAAAGTGTTTCTGAGTTAGAGGAATATATAAAGGAGCTTCAGGCTGAGTTGGATACTTTGTCTTCTCAGTCGGGTGCTTTAGAAGCCTTTAAAGGTCTTATAGCTACAAGATTGAGTTCTACTTATGGTTTAAACATAAGTCAAAGTAGTACCAATGAGCAAATAGTTTCAGCTATTGAAACTAAGCTTGAGGGGTTAAAGTCTGACTTATCGAGTAAAACTAAAGAGTATGACGACAAAGTTGCTCAGTATGACTCATTAGTTGCAGAAGAAGAGGAACTTGCACAAGAATTAGAAGACGCTTTAGGTGAAAACACAGCAGACGATGCAGAGATAGCTAAATTAAAATCTGATATAGCAGACTTAGAGGCGGCTAACCTTGCGTTGAGTGGCGGTGAGAATGAGCTTAATGAATTGATTGCTAGTTTACAAAATGATGTAGCGAGGCTTGAAGGTGAGTTAAAGGATGCTGACGATGGTGTTACTTCAGCAAATGTAGCTGCTGTACAGGCAAAATTAGATGATGCTAATAAGCAGATTACTAATATGGAAAACTACAGGAATAGATTAGTTGCCCTTGTTAGTAACTATAATAATGTTAGTGTAAGTATTGGTGATGAACCAATCCCTAACACCCTTGCGACCATGAACTTGGGTGATGTTTACGCATTAGCTAATTCTTACAAAATCAATTTGTTAAAGGAACTTGCAAAAGTTGGTACATCTGAAGCTCAAGTTAGTGGTTTAGAGTCGCAAGTTGGTGGTTTAGAGTCGGAAGTTGGTGGTTTAGAGTCGCAAGTTGGTGGTTTAACTTCAGATAAAGAAGGTTTGCAAAACCAACTAAATGATTTGCAAACTCAATACGACAATTTGCTTCAAACTTCATCTAATACAAGTAGTGAAGACTCAAGCACTATATCGGGGCAAGAAGCTGAGTTAGATAGATTAGAGGGTGAAATTCAAAGCTTAGAATCTCAATTAGAAACTGCTTCTTTGACAACCCAAAGTCAGTCAGGTACAATATCAGAACTAGAGGGTAAAGTTACAAAGCTAAATAGTGATTTAGAAACCTTAAAGAGTCAGCTTGATGATTCTTTAGAGGCATACAAGACGAGCAAAACCAATGAGCTTAACGCTGAGATTAACACTTTAGTTTCTGAGGGTGTATTGTCGCAGGGTTACGCTTTAGGTTTAGAAAACTTAATAAGTGATTGGAGTAATGCTAACAGCGAGATAAGTAGATTAGAGGGTGAGTTAGGTACTCTTTCTAATAGTATTGAATCGGGGACTCTTACTGAGTCAGGATTGTTGTCAGAAAGAAATGAGCTTAGTAGTCAACTTGCACAAGCAAATACTACCATATCTAATCAAAACACTCAATTAAATAACTTAATAGACGATATAGAAAGTGCTAATAGCGAGATAGACCAATTTAACTTATTTGAAAATAAGCTTAAAACCGCTTTAAATACTTTGGAGGGCAAACTAACTCCGTTAGGTTATCAAAAATCATCATCCTTTAATGGGGATGGAGGTTTCAATCCTTTTGGTAGCAATCCTACAGAGTTCCAAAAACTAATGTTTAGAGGAATGAAAGCGAGAAAGGCATACTTAAATATGTCGGGTGGAAAAGACAAAGATTATAGTAACTTTGCTTCTAAAGATGAAGATGGTGATTTAGTAGCTCCAATACTTAAAATTGGTTTAATTGCGGGATTAGCTTATGTTGCGTCTAAATTCCTTAAAAAGTAATATATTGACTGATAAGAAAGAAATATTAAAATCTATACAAAGTATAAATAAGGGTAATAAATCCCTTAGCAATACTTATACGGGAGAACTTAGTGATGAAACATTCACTAAGGATAACCTGTATATGATAGGTGTTTCTAATCATATTAGTAATTTCTTAGGTAAAGATGTTAAGGTTTTTGATGAAGAATTGTTTAATAAGGATGTAGATGCTCTTAACTCTAAGATAAAAAAGCTGAAGTCAGAAACAGGTGATTTGGAATTTGAAATTGATAGCGGCTTAAATATAAAGAGGGATAAGCATAGGAATTTCGTTGACTTAAAGCTTAAATCTAAAGAGTTGCAAAGCGATATTGATAATGCAGAATACCTTAACAAAACCTATGGTATAGGTAGTGATAAGTTACACGAGTTATACAACTCTTTTAATGCCCTAAATGATACCGATGATGCTGAAGGTAAGGGTAATGAGGTTGATGTAATATTAGAGCAGTTATCTAAAAAGAAGAATAGGATAAATTCCAACGTAAAGGGTTTGGAGGGTGACTTAGATAAGCTGTCTAAACAAAAGCTAATCATTGAAAGCACTAAAGGTGCTAAGAGAAAAGACTTAAACACTAAAGAGGGTAAGAGTAAGGTTTGGAGTTCTAATTACAACAAACTAAATTCTTTGGTTGATGACCTAAGTAGTTATTCAAACTATGAAGAGTTCAGTAATGCAAATGGAGCTGTAGAAACCCTAAAAGGATTAAATGATTTATCAAAAAAGGTTGAGAGTATTACAACCTATATAGATGATGCCATAAAAGATGGTCGATTTGTTGCAGAAACCAATACAACAAACACTAGCACGAGTACAAGTTCAAGCAACGTGTCCGTTAATGTAGAACAAGCAAAGTTAAGTCCGTACCTATTAGGTGGTTTGGCTTTAGGTGCAATATTACTCGTAAGAAAGTAATGGTAAATAAGTATTCTAAAATATCGAAATCAAGACTAGGTGAGGCTCACAAAGACCTTCAAGTGGTGTTTAAAGAAGTTTTAAAACACTTTGACCATTCTATTATTTGTGGTCACAGAGGTGAACAGGAGCAGGATACAGCTTTTGAGAGTGGGTTTTCTAAGGTGAAGTTTCCTAATAGCCGACATAACCTGCTTCCAAGTATGGCTGTTGACGCTATTCCGTTTCCGATAGATTGGAAAGACACTAAAAGGATGATACACTTTGCGGGTTATGTTATGGCTACAGCAAAGATGTTTAAGGAGCAAGGTTTAATAACTCACAACTTTAGGTGGGGTGGTGATTGGGATAGAGATACAGAATTAAATGATAATGTCTTTCAAGATTACCCACACTTTGAATTAAGAAAAGATAAGTAATGGCGGTAAGTATAGATTTTTTTACAGGTTACGCTAAAGGCTCTAAAAACGAGTGTGCTTGGTGGGGTGGTTCTAAGCGAAGAGCTAGAGGTAGAGAATACGCCCGAAAACTATTAAAACAATGGGGGCTTGGATATGGGGAAAACGGAGAAGAAACTATCCCTTACTCTATTGTTAGAAAAAAAGACTCGCCACAATATGTGCCATGTGAGGATTTAGAAAATATAGTTCTTCAATCTACAAATAAGTATGATGAGGCTTACGAAAAACACAAACAATGTGGTGGATTATCTAAAAAATGTAAGTGTAGAGAGGTTATAGATATGGCTAAATGGGCTTTTATAAGAGATTGGGCTGAGGGTTCTATAATATCTCAATCTGAGTTCAATGGATATAACACTTGTGTGGAGGAGGCTTATCAAGCAGAGATAGATGCGGCTGAGGATTTAGCAAACTCTTTATTAATAGCTGACGAGGTTAAAGCTTTTAATGCTATAAGCAATACAGCTTTAGCGGGTTTTGTTGGTGGTATTGGCTTAATAACAACTATAGTTTTATTACGGGCTTCTAAATGATGAAAGACGAAAACATATACTTTAATAGTAGGCGTGTTGATGTAGACACTGATAAAGGCGAGGCAAGTGTTAATGTGGGTCAGGATGATGATAGCATTATTGATGTAAACCTAGAGCCTAATATTAATATTACTATACCTGAGTCGGGTATGGTAGCTGCGGGTACGGGTGTTGGTATGGCAGCAGCCCCCGCTATTTTACCTGCTACTGCCGTAAAGGCAACAGGTTTAGCCGCTACTAAGTTTGCTGCGGCTGTTCCTGTAATTGGTCAGGTTATTGCCGCTGTGGCTATTGTTGTTTCTATAGGTCAAATGTTTGATGCAGCGGCTAAACAGAAGCAGCTTCAGTTGGCAATTAAAAACCTTCGGGTACAGGAAAAATTAATAAAATCTGAGATTGATGTGCTTCAGTATGGAGCATCTTTAAGATTAGATGTTTATAATAAGGCACTACAGAGAAATTCTGAAAAGGAAAGATTATTTCAAACATACAAGATTATATCGGGTAGTTTGGTTGGGGTGGCTTCGTTATTATTAATATATTCACTTGTTAAAAAGAAGTAATGAAAGGTAATACAGCTCTAAAAATATTAGGATTACTCGCACTTGGTGTGGGTATTTACTTTGGTGTACCATACCTTAAAAGACTTTTCAGGGGTGTACCTATTAGTGGTAGGGATTTGGCTGAAGGAAATATCACTATAGAGCAAACTGATACAGCTATATATGTAGTAGAAACATCTACAAAAGATTCTTTCTATTCGTATAAATTTACAGGAAAGGATATGCCCTTCCCTTTATCAAACGACCCAAGTGTTGCTTATGATAACGTAGCTAAATTACAAGCCTTTTTATTATTCGCTAATCCAACACTACAAATGCCAATTGATGGTAGGTTTGGGGACTTAACATCTCAAGCGGTTTTAGATGAAACGAGTGATTTGAATACCTATGGGTATGATAGACCTGATTACGATTACGAACAAGTTACTCAAGAATACTATACGGGAGTTGTTTTACCCGAATTAAAGTATTTCCTTGATAATCAATAAAACAGAACTAACCAAATAAAAAACTGAGATTATGATTAAATTTGCAAGAGAGGAGGCTAACGAAAGGTTAAGTATATGTAGGGGTAGTTCTAAGAACGAACCCTGTGAGCATTACTTTAGACCGACAGGGAGTTGTAAGAAGTGTGGGTGCTTTGTTCGCTTAAAAACGAGAATAGCGAGTCAGAGTTGCCCTATAAATAAGTGGTAGTGTTTAACAAAAAGTAAAAGGATGAAAAATTTTTTCACAAACCCTTACCTATGGTTGGGAGGGATTTTAGGAGTAGGTTGGTATATGCATAATAAACCAACCTCAAAGATTGCAAAAGTTGGTACAGCTTTAAAGACAGGTGCAACAAAACTTGTAGATGAGGCTACCGAATTTGCTACAGATGTAGTTGACACAGGTGTTTCTACAACAAAAGATGTTTTTGATGTTTTTGATGTGGGTGATGATGTTGCCGATGTTGATGCTTCAGGATTTGATGGTAAAAGTTCACAACACAATATCGAAGACCATGATACTGATGCACACTTTAATGGTGATTCAAACACAGGTGCTTGTGGAGTAGACATCAAGGATACTGACGAAATGATTTCTCCTGACGATGAAGGAGCTGATGGTGCAGGATTTAGTGGTGATGGTCACATGAATTTTAACGATACAGATTACTAGGAGGTAAGTTTGAAAAAAGGTTTGATAGTTTTAGGTGTTGGGGTTTTGTCAATAATGACATACCTATCTCTTCGTAAGAGAAGTTATAGGTTCTACGATAATGTTTGGTGTAAAGACCAAAATTGTAGCGACTTTAATTCTCAAGAAAGGGTAGATAGGTATATGAGGGGGGCAGAACCTAGAAGTTCTGCAAAGTTCGATTCAGGTCAGCTAACGCTTGTTTTTGAAAAACCACATAAACTTAAACGAAACTCAACTATTTTAATCGAACAAGATGCGGGGGCTACGTTTCCGCTTTACGATGGTTTGACTACAATAACCAAAGTACCGAATGATTTTACTATTGTAGTAAATAAACCGAGAAGAGGTAACACCGCTACAAATGGTGGTACAGTTACTACTGAGTCGGTGTTAAGTAATATTTTTAATTAAAAACAATTGAGTTATGAAAATTAAGAACTTAGGAGCATTTTTGCTAGGTATTGCAGGGCTTTACGCAACTGCTTGGGCTATTGGTAGAGGATGGAAGAAGAGTCAAGAGTAGTAATATGCTAGATGTTACAATAACGCTACCTGATGGTTCTCAGGGTACTCTAAATGATTTCTACAACGGAATCATGGATGAGAGTATTCAGGTAACCGATTCAGGTTTTGTTCTGTCCGATGGTAGTTTGATAAAAACAAACGGACAACCTATGTGGAATCCATCTGCTGAATATCTAACTCAGTTAATGAGTGCATATATAGGTGATGGAAAAGACAGGGTTACTACCACAGGTATTGGTTCTACTGATTCCAATGAGGATGTAGATGTGGTCGGTGGTGAAAGCTTCCCGCCCAAAAAGCCTTTTTACAAAAAACCAATTGGCATGATTGCTATTGGTGTTTTGGCTTATTTGATTTATAAAAAAACAAAGTAATTAAGGCATGACTAATAGGCTTATAACATACGTTTTAGCTTTTGTGGTTATATTGCTTTCTTTTAAGGTTTTCTCTGACAGGTCAGAATTTAACTCTTTTAAAAACCAAATATCAAGGTTTAAGAAGAGTGAGCTTGAGTACCAAGAGGTTGTTGATAAAAGGGGTGATAAGATTATAGAGCAACAGCAGGTTATATTAACTCAGAAAGACGCTATACAACAGGGTGTTTTAGAGGTTGATAAACTAAAGCGTGTTAATAGCCAAACTAAAATAGTTACACAGGTTATATTAGACACTATAATCATAACCCATGTAGACACTATGTTAAAGTTTATTGATGGTGATAGTTATCTGAAGCTACCACAATCTTATAAGTTTAATGATGAGTTTATGAGCTTAGACGCTACTATAAATCAAGTTGGGCTTAGTTTAGATAACATTAGCATTGAGAATGAAAACATAATAACTATTGGTTATAAAAGATATGGGTTTTTAAAGCCCTTAACTCCAATTATAGAGGTTAGAAACTCTAACCCTTATATAGTTACTCAGAACGTGGGTAACGTGGTAATAAAAGAAAAGACCGATATACTCCACGATAAGAAGACTTGGGGTATGGCGGGTTTTGTATTAGGTGTATTAATAAATTAAAAAGAATTATGACTAATTGTAGTAAATTACCTGATTACACAGGTATTGTAAATACAGGACACAATATGAGTATCCTGTTGACAGGAGAGGCGACAAACAAGTTCTCCAATGAATTTGAGCCATTGAAAAGCGGTGCTAAAATGTTCGCAGTAAACACAGACACAGGAGAATTGGTTGGTGTTTCCCCTAAATTTTTGACAACGGGCGGCTTAGGGTTGGCTACCAATGTTGCTGTTTGGGGTGTAGACCCGTATGGTAATGAAGTTCCAAAAGGTCAAGAGGATAGCTCTTTTTGGCAAAAATACGCACAATTCAATGGTTGTGAGAGGGGTGAGTCAATAAACTTGTACCTTTTGAATGGTTTGAACTTGTATTCAATAACGCACTCAACACCAATAACATACGCAACTGATGGTGTTTTACCATTAACACAAAACGTAGTTGATTTTAAGTTGATTTGTTCTTACGAGGCTACACCTGAGAATTTAGCTGAGGCAAAGCAAAACTTGGATTTCATTAATAATTCTATTCAAGCGTTAAAGTCTAGTGGTGGAATACCATCAGCAAGTTTTATTGGAGCAAACGGGGAAAGAACAGATGAGGGTATGTTAGCTACATTGGATGTAGCTAAAAAGGCTACCGAAGCTCAAATAAGGTCACTTGAGGGTGCTGAGTCTAGTGAAACTACATCCACAACAGATGAGGTTGAGGTCAAAGACACTAAAACAAACATCCTTTTAGGTGCGGTGATTTTGTTGTTAGTATATTCTGTAGTTAAAAAAATGAAGTAATGAATTGTAACTCACTACCACAAATAACAGGCTATCGTGTAACTGCGGTTAATATGACGCTATTAGTAACTTATGATTTTTTCAAAGCATTAGAGTCTAAGTTGGGAAAACTTTCTTTAACCAAAGACTTTTTTATTGCTGTTGAAGATGGTACTAATGAGGTGGTGGGAGTAAGTAGTCCTTTTAGAATACAAAACGGAAAAACTCAAACTGACATTATAATTTGGGGTGAAGACGAGGTAAATATAAAAGATAGGAGTGCTTTCGGGGTTAGTATTAATACTAATAGGTATGTTTCAATATATCTTTTAAAAGGAGATGTTTTTTACAAAATTGGTAATAGCGTAAGGTATGTAACAAATTATTTTGCACCTCTAATGGCGAATACGAGCGTAAATAAGTATTGTACGCCTAATTGGACAGAAGAATCATACGATGAATATGTAAATAGTGTACATGATTGGTGGAAATCAGAAGGTGGGCCAGACTCTAATTACAATAGTTGGTTAAGAGGTGACCTTCCATCGGAATATATTGAGGTTTTTGGTGATAATACCTCAGCCCTTTTGGCAGCAAAATTAGAAGAGCTTATAGACTCTATAGACGAGCCGAGATTTCTTAGGAATATATGTTTAGATAAACCAAACCTTAAAATAATACATCCTACAGGTGATAGTCATAGTATTATGATTACTAAACCGATGTTAAATTCTATAGAATCAAAGGTTGGTGTATTAGATTATGATAACGATTTTTTTATAGCAATATCTAACAAAACGAATAGGATAGTTGGTATAAGTGGTGCTTGGCAACCTGATAACACAAACGGTGTAGCATCTATGGCTATTTGGGGTCAAGACTCCCGACCTGAAATATCAAATGAGTATTTGTACAATACTTACAAGGATAAGATTGAGGAACGGGGAAACATTCTTGATTTCGGTGTACCAAAATTAAAAGATACAGAGTTTACCGTACTACTTTTAAAAGACACGAAACCAAAATACTCTTGGTCGGATTTGGTGAGGTATAAACTTTACTCAATAGGTAATCCAATTAAATATAAGTCAGATGGAATAAGCATACTTGAGGGAGCTGTTTATGAGTATTGTACTTTAGGAATAAGTGAGGCTGAGTACGATGAAATGCAAAATGACAAATGGAATTATTGGCGTATGAAAAGACCTGAAGAGGGTCAGTCAGTCATTGATACACCTGATTTAGATTACATAGAGGATGTGGAGGACATAGCAGATATTGCAGAACCTATAGACGCAATAGTAGAGGATTTAATGGAAAATGATATAGAAAACGATATAGAAAACGAAGCATACATAGACCCATATTGTGAGGGTTTAGCGGATTCTAACTCAAGGATAAGGTGTTCAACTGATAACAGTAGATTAGGTTTAGGAGGTCTTTCCCTTACTTTGGCTTTTGATATTAACAATCAAATTGAAGTGGGATGTAAACATTTTGGGAAGCCAAAAGAGGCACAGATAAAGGTTGGTTACGTTGCTTATGAATGTAATAATAGATTTGCTATTATATATAAGGTATCAGGAGGTAAGGCTTACTTTGTTGCTTACGAGGGTGAGGGTAAGTTTTCTACAGCCGAACAAAAGTTGGCTGATTACAAAAAGTTAAAAAGGGCGGGTCTTACCAATTGGAAGTTGCCAAGTGGTGCAAATGCAGATGTTTGTAATTTCCTTAGAAGTAGAGGTTTTACAAGTCAAGATGACGAATATTGGACTAGCGAAACACATCCAAGAGGACAGAAAGCCGCTGTAAAAATTAATGGGATAAAAACGGGTAGACCAAATACGCAGACCCCTGATTGTGTATCTCATCAAGATAGTCCTAATGACACAAACTCAATCATATTTGTTGCTGAAATGAATACGAGTGATGCAGTATCAGATAATTTTTACACACCACCTGTTGCTCCATCCATACCTGCACCTGCACCCGCACCTACACCTGCACCTACAACTACAACTACTTCAGATAGGTATCAGGAGGGGTTTGATGATGGTGTTGATTCTGTTGATATAACAGCAGATAATCAAGGCTTTTATAATACAGGTGATGGTAAAGTTTCGGTTGATATAACCTCAGATAATGATTCTGTATTTAATAGTGGATACAATGAAGGTTACGGTGAGGGTTATTCGGCTGTTGATATTACATCCGACAATCAAAGTGTTTATGATAGTGGTTTTGATATAGGTGTTGATTCTGTTGATATTACATCCGACAATCAAAGTGTTTATGATAGTGGTTTTGATATAGGTGTTGATTCTGTTGATATTACATCCGACAATCAAAGTGTTTATGATGGTGGTTTTGATGCGGGTGTTGGTTCTGTGGACATTACATCGGATAATCAAAGTGTTTATGATGAAGCATACCAAAAGGGTGTTGCTTCTGTAGATACAACACCTCAGATAGTTGAGGTTGAAAAGAAGAAAAACAATTACGCAATACCTGCTATAATAGGGGTTGTTGCATTGTTTATGCTTTTCGGTAAAAAGTAACACATTAATACATAGATTTGCTGTAGGCAAAGTTTTATTTTGAGTAAAAAAGCAAAGTACATATTACTAAGTGCAGCCATCGTGGGGGTGGGTGTATTTTTTTGTCTGAAACTTTATGTGTCTAAACTAAGAAGACAGATAGTATTTCAGGCTAAGGCTGAAGCTGAAAAGTGGATACCTTACGATGAGTTGGATGTACAAACAGCTAAGATAATACAGCAGTATTGGAGAGATGGTGTTGGTCTTAATTTTACTACTGAGCAAATACTTGACCCTAACTTTCAGGATACTTGGGCGTGGAGTGCAGCTTTCGTTTCTTGGGTAGTTAAGGCATCAGGAGGTGATACGTTTCCCGTTCACCAAACACACGCTCATTATATCATAAAGACGACAGAAAACAGAAAGAACAATACAGGAGATTTCAAAGCTTACTCTACAGATGAAGCAAAGCCACAGATAGGTGATATAGTTTGTCGTAGACGAGGTTCTTCTGACGCAACCTATGATAATGTAGTTGCAGGTGATACACTTCATTGTGATATAGTTACAGATATAAACAACTCTAATATAGAGGTGGTTGGAGGAAACCTAAACAACAAAGTAAAAGAAACAGAATTAAGTTTAAACGATAAAGGGTATATCTCAGATAAAGATTATTTCGTAATTATTAAAGGAAAATAATATGAGTTGTGAGAAATGTGGTCTTACTAAGTGTAGGAGTTGTATAGAACGAGATGAAGAGGATTCATTTGCCAATTGGCTAGAGGATTTAGAGGATAAGGAGCAGCCCGAACAATGCTCTATAGATGACCCCGATTGTGAAAATTGTGGTAGTTAAATAGAAAAAGGGGGAACAACCCCCCTTTACTTACTAAACAACAATGTAAGCGTCATGCTTACCATCAAACATCTAAAGCAAATATACAAAATTTAATCAAACAATGTAGACTCTTGGCTGATTTCTTCAGCATCTATTTCAATGACCTCAGACGCATTTTCAATTGTACTTATTATACTACTACGCTTATGGATGGAAGCAAGTCCATTATTAAGGTTATCTATCTCCATAGCAGCCAATAAGCTTGGTTGGTCTGTCATGAGAGTTTTCGTGTGTCTTTTGATTACACTCTTCTTATACATCTCATCTCTCCACTTTTTCCAAACCATTCCCTCTCTACTAGATGATTCTGCCCTAACCTTCTCTAATTCCCAAAATGGCATAAAGCAATACGATACTATCCCCGAAGGTAGTATTGCTCTTGTGTAGCATCCTAATATCTCTCTTTCGTTATGCTCCTTTTCGCTTTTAGCGAACTTTTGTGTGTGTCTAAGCTCTTGGGTTGATGGGTTAAACGAGTAGTCCTCATCCCCAAAAACCATATAAGCCTCTATGTGATGTATGGCGTTAGCATCCTTTAAAAGCTTTACCATACCCCTGTAGCTTATCTCTAAGGTACATTGGTTCTTTCTTGGTATTAGGTATGCCAATTGCATTATTGGGTTAAGTGTAAGCGATGTACGAGCTATATTCGCTATAGCATTAACAATACTATCGGCACTACATTTCTGTAAAGATGTAGACTTCTTAAAAGATTGTAAAGCAAAACCGAACTCACTTTTAGCTTTAGTCTTAGCCTCTTCTTTTTCTTCACCTCCGTAAATGCTTAACATTTGAAAGTACCCGCTATCTACGTTTGACTTCCATAGCGGTTGGTTTTTGGTTGGTTGTTTTTCTGACATGATTAGTTGTTTTTAATAAAGTTTTTGAATCTGTTTTTGATGGCTACTTCGCCCATACTTATGTTAAATTTCATTTTCAGGTATCTAGTGGCTACCTTCATGTTTTTACCCCTTCTTATACACTTTTTTATACAGCTATTTATAACTCCACTCATAACTAATAGTTTATTTCGTTTATTTCGGGGTATTTCAAAGCCTCTGAGCATACTTCTGACAGGAAACAGCTTCCGCATCGCCTGTAGGTTGGATATGGCTTAAAACCCCTATTTATTTCATTTTGTAAAACCCGACTTGTATTCTCTATTCCCAACCTGTGTTGCTCCATAGTATCGGGGTCTATATTAATCTTAATGAATAGGTGGTCATTCTCGTTCTTTGTACTATGTACTGAGAAGTAAAAATCTACCTCTTCACCAAACTCCTCTTCAGCGAGTATTTTGTAATGCACCGCTTGAATAAGCAAGTTATGCTTTTCTTCTAAAAAATCTAAATTCCAACCAAACTCACTCCACTTATCATCAATAAGCCCTGTGGATTTAATATCAATAACACAAAGCCTACCATCCTTACGAGCTATAACATCAGATATTCCTGTAGCTATATCGTTCTTAGTAAAGGTGTGTCCTGTGCTTACTATATCAAAACCATAGTGCTTAATAAGCTCATTAAAGTTTTCAGCTTGTTTACTCATACGCTCGTATGCTGTAGACAGCTTACCACTCTTTAGCACAACGGGTTGGGGTACTTTACCATTTCTAGGCAGTTGACCTGTGGCTTGATACTCAAACCAATTACCCAAGTCCATAGCATCGCTTGACTCAGATTCAGCACCATCAATGTATTGGGCTGCAAACCTGTATCCGCATTCCTCTCTGTTTAGATATTTGTGTAAGGCTTTCATTATTGATTGACTTACCTTTAGTTGTTTAGTCTGCATTATTATTTGGGTTTTACAATGTGAAAGTCATTTAGTCTTGCATCACCACCCTTGTATGGCGGCTCGAATATTTTGTCATAGCTGCGTGGATAATGAAACCCTACAACCATTCTGTATAAATCATCATCAAACATTTTAACCTTTCCCGACTTGAGTTTCTTCTCCCAAGCTTTCCTCTCCTTCGTAGATAGCTTTGCCATATAATCCTTCGTAATATAATATATCCGTTATTCCTTTAGACTCTATTACCTTACCATCGGGTAGGTATAGTAAGTCCTTTTCATTTTCAACGGACATAAGATACAACTCATTTTTCATATAAAGCAACTCTTTGTAATGTATTTCACAACACATTGAGTTTTGCTCACGATAAGATATAACACCTTGTAAGACTTTGTAATTTGAATTAAGTAAGTTTCTGTATTGTTTCGGAGTTTCGGCTTCTATATATAGCTTAGAACCGATTATTTGGTTAAGTTTGAATACTTCCTTAATTGTGCATGATTTTCTTATATGCAATTTCAGAGGTTTTTTTGGTTAGTTTTAGGGGGTGAGGTGGTTCTCGCCCCTTTTTTCATTCCTTGTCTTCTGTAAATCCTCTAGCAGCGTGTTCGTCAAGCAGCTCATCACTTGTTAAAACGTATTGGTCACCACCTTCAACTATAAGTTTATCATAATCATCTTTATTTGATTTCTCAAACTTAACCCTATGTTCTAAGAATAAGTCAATCAACATAACCTCATCCTCACTACCCTTATCCATTCTTAATATGTACAAAGGTTGCTCACTATCAGCGTAAACTTTTATATAATTGTAATCAGCCATAACTTTACTTTTCAATAAAATTACGACTAATTTCAATCAAATGATAGCTTAATTTAAGTTAATAGGTAAGTCTTTTGGCTCTGTGTATTGAACCTCTATGTAATCCAACACCTCAACAAGCTCATCGAAATAAACATTTTTACGCTCCTTCATTAACTCATTATTCTTATCGTAGAAGTGTATAGTGTAAGTATCGTTCCACGATAGTTGTATTGTAACATAACCCTTTACATTGTATCCGTTACAATCGAATTTCAAACCACCTTGATAGTCCTCATCACCCATCATAACATCAAAGTTCTGAGCCGCATAAGATGGCAAAGCCCATTTGTCAATAGCCATTATCTGACTTACGATTGTGTTTACTACGAATAATTCTTTTGATTCACTCATGATGTTTAGTTTAGTTGATTAGGGAGGGGCTGTCCCCTCCGTTAGTTTTAGTTGTTTATAAATTCAGTTATTTCTTCAGAGTCCATGTACTTGTCAGTAGTTGAACCGTAGTAATCAACAATACAAACTTGATAAGGTTTCTTACTACCTTTATAGATGTTTTGAATTTCTAAAGTAGTTTGTTTTGAATTTTCTGCGATGAAGTTTTTTCTGTAGTTGGTCATAATTTCTGAGCTTTTAGTTGATTAGCAATGATTACACTACAAACATACAAGTTAATTTTTAAAGTAACAAGAAAAGAGAAAAAACTTTAGAAAAAAGTTAAGGCATCTAAGCCCTGTATATCGAATATGCAAGTAAAAGTGCGACTGTAATTAGCCCAACTCTGTATAGCTGCTCTGACTTGTGGGGGTGTCCAAGCATACAATCAATAAAGTGTTCGCAGTTATAGTTAAGGGTATCGAACTCACCCTTACATCGGTCAAAAGCACGATAAAGCTCATCTTTAGAATAGCTCATTAGTTTAGATTCAAAGGTTTCTTCTACAACCCTATCCTCAGAATATTCCTCAAAAGGCTCAATGATTACACCTTTATCTACGGTGTTGTGCATCACCATAACTTTACCACCATCAATGATGACCACCCCAAAATGAAAGAGTAGAGGAATTTCCTCTACCCTTGATTTTAATATTAATCCTTGTGAATATTGCATAGCTGCAAGTTCGGAATATCCACAGAACTAACCAATTATAGATTGTAAAAGTTGTGAGCCACCAATCCATTGTCTTTATGCCAAAGGAATGATTCAGCACTTTGTACGTTTTGTGTGTAGCCTTTTAGGTTGTGCCAAGCATCAGTACCACTTAGTGAACGCATAAACCTAATAACACATCCCTTTTGCTCATCAATGGTTTGCCACTTGATTTGCTTTTTGTGATGAAAGTGACCCAAATGCCATTCGTGGAATTTAGTATCAGCCCAAAGCTCTTTCTTTTCAGAAGCCATTAATATAGGTAGCTCTGCAATCTTTTCATTATTACCATGAGTAAGACCTATTAGGTTTTTACCATACTTCACATACTTTCGTGGGGTAGCTGAGTTGTCTATATTAACATCTTTGCAGTTTCTATACCAAGCGGTCAAACTATCACCCAAGTAAAATGAGCGTTGGAAGTCGTGATTACCTTGTACAATAACCACATCAACAGGAGCAATCGTTCTTAGTTTATCTATACCTTCTACAATAAGCTTACGACCATTCGTATAAGTCTTTTGCCAACGTAAATCCTCATCCTGTGGGGTTAAGTTGGTTGTTGTATTTCTTAGATTGTCGCTATTAAAGAAGTCGTTACCTACGGGGAAAACAATTTTATCTACATCGTGAAACACAGCTTTACTAACTATATCATCAATAGCATCATGAAACCTTTGTGATGCAATCTTAGTATCGTAATCCTCTCCTGTTTCTCCATTCCAACAAAGCTTACCAAAGTGAAGGTCAAATATATTAACCTCAAGCATATGACCACTTTTAGACTTCTTAGTCTTTTTAGGCTTATAAGGTATTGCTTTATAGGATTTAAAGTCTTTTAAAAGGTCTTGCTCTATCCTCTGAAACTCTAAATAGTCTGAGTTGGGTGCTAAGTCAGCACTAACTGCATAAAGCTCCTCTACAGCAGCTACACCATCTAAATTAAGACCTACCTCCCACTTCTTTACTTTGAACTTCTTTACACTATACTTATTCTTATCAACCTTAGCAGCCTCTAGTAATTGCTCTAGAGTCTTTACTCTTGGTGATAGTGAGGTTAGTGATGTTCCGTTTTGGTTTTGAGTCTTCTTAATCGTTGGATTCTCAACAGCATCTTTAAGAACTTGCAGGGCTTGTTCTTTTGGCATTTCCGATAAAAGCTCTAAGTAAGGTTTTGTTTCTTCGGGTAAGTTTAATTTTTTAGACATTTTGGTTAGTTTAGTTAAATTTTATTTGATTGTATCCACTTTCCGTTGACGCTGTAAGCTTTTTTGTTCGGGTTATATATAATCGTCTGACCATACATAAACTTCTTTGGCATGACATCAGTTAGAAAAATCTCTTGATGATTTTCAACCTGCTCAGAAAGTGACTTCTGTAAATATAGTAAATCTTTTAATACCATAGCCCTTTGCCACTCCTCAATTGAAATATCAGCAGATATAATCATATTTAAGCTGTCTTCATCAATTGCAGATAGTTGACCTTGTTCAATGTACATATATATCATCTCCTCAGTCTTCAGAGGTTGTCTTGAGTCACCCTGTGCAAATATCCTTGAAAGCTCATAAGAGTTTGTATTAGCCCACTCAGTCTTTACCAACTTCTTAAAGTATTGCACCTCACTTTTGTTTTCGGGACTACCAAAGCATTGATACTCCTTTGGAGCTATCATAAATTCGTGCTTATCAGTACCAAAAACCTTTTTCTTGGTCATAGCCAAGCTACTTTTTAAGGCATCAGATTCGCTAAACAAAAGCTCTAGGTATAGCTCGTATATGTTTACTATCTCGTTAGAGCTTCTCTCTATAATGTAATGTTCGGGGTTGAGTCCTAAAACTTGGGCATCGGTTTGCCATTGGTGGTTGGGTTCTAATACTTGCGATAAGTCCCCATAGAATAGTTTTATTATCTCAGTCTTGGTTAGATTTCTCTCCATCTTTATCTCTTTGGTTCTGCTCCATTACAGAGATTAAGGCATTTATGTTCATAATAAGTTCGGGGTCATTACCTGCGTCTTCATCAACACAAAGCAAGACCCCCCTTATTACATCTACATCAATCTTGTTTACCACT
>Ga0209716_1000551_pt1 | contig 34730 bp, 29 predicted proteins | sample COGITO_mtgs_1205_FD_184811 | JGI IMG/M metagenome (GOLD analysis project Ga0209716, IMG submission 184811) | Pelagic marine microbial communities from North Sea - COGITO_mtgs_120531 (SPAdes) (version 2) | ecosystem: Environmental > Aquatic > Marine > Epipelagic ...
CGTGACGCTGCTGCAGTGGGCACACGAGCAAGGCTGTCCATGGAACGAGGACACGTGCGCGACCGCGGCTGAAGGGGGTCACCTCGACTCCCTCAAGTACGCACGCGAGAACGGCTGTCCGTGGGACGCTTTCACATGCTCGGCGGCGGTCGGCCACCTCGACTGCCTCAAGTACTTGCACGATCACGGCTGCCCGTGGAACGAGTGGACGTGCTCGGCCGCAGCGGTGGGCGGCCACCTCGACTCCCTCAAGTACGCACACGAGAACGGCTGCCCGTGGAACGCTTGGACGTGCGCGGATGCGGCGGTGGGCGGCCACCTCGACTGCCTCAAGTACGCGCTCGAGTACGGCTGTCCGTGGAACAATGAGGCGTGCGCGAATGCAGCGGCGGGAGGTAACCTCGACTGCCTCAAGTACGCGCACGAGCACGGCTGTCCGTGGAACGAGTGGACGTGCGCGATTGCAGCGGCGGTCGGCCACCTCGACTGCCTCAAGTACTTGCACGGCCACGACTGTCCGTGGGACGTTCGGACGTGCAATACGGCCGCGAGGGGCGGCCACCTCGACTGCCTCAAGTACTTGCACGAGCACGGCTGCCCGTGGAACGAGTGGACGTGCGATATGGCGGCGAGGGGCGGGCACCTCGACTGCCTCAAGTACGCGCACGAGAACGGCTGCCCGTGGGGCTTTTCGACGTGCTCGGCCGCAGCAAAGGGCGGCCACCTCGTCTGCCTCAAGTACGCGCACGAGCACGGCTGCCCGTGGAACGAGGGGACGTGCGATATGGCGGCGAGGGGCGGGCACCTCGACTGCCTCAAGTACGCGCACGAGAACGGCTGCCTGTGGAACGCTTAATCATTTTTTATGTGCTCCCTGGATTCCGCCCCTATCCAGTTTTGTCCAATCTGACTGCACTTAGTGGACTTCTACTGTTACCACTTGTATGTGAACTTAGACATTGAGACTTGTGCTGGGGGAGGTGGTACACCATGTTGATGAAATTACGCTCATTGTGACGTGCAAAATGTATGGTATCTTTTGTGTTGTCAACAAGAGCTCTGACATTGCGGCAAGTACCACGAGATCGATCGCGTAGCTGAAGCCAGAGCAGTTCCAGCTGGGGAGAATCTTGTTCCTCTTCGACTTCTTCATACGTTATCGAATACATGGATCTGAAGTAGTCTGTTGCCCATGGCCAGGGGCACGACATTAGCTGGCGGGTGCCGCGCCGGAAGATTTGTACGGTCGGATTTGTACGGTCGGATTTGAACGGTCGGATTTGAACGGTCGGATTTGGACGCACTGTTTGTTTACTTAAAGACAGTTCGCTACTAGTACAGTACCGAGACAGTCAGATGACTACGCTCATGGTGTGGAACTACCAAGTCGATCACAACACGGAGGGCTACTCGTGGGTCAAGGTCCCAACTGAGTACAAGGTGGGCACCCGTGCCGAGTTCCTTTTCTGGCGGGTCATGGATGCTGCTCACAGCTCAACGGAAAAGGACTTCTTTTACTCGCACCGCGAGTACGAGGCGTTTTCAGGAAACCCGGTTGATAAGGAGCAAGCTGACGCGTGGGATGAGCAGCACAAGTCAGCCTTGAAGGAGTTCCAGATCACGGACACCAAGAGAAACGCGACGATTGTCTCCAACGGATGCTCGTACGCTTCTTTCTTCCCTACTGAGGTAGAGCAGCAGACTGTGTCCACAGTTTCCTGAGAGCTTCATTGTCGCATGGTATGATTACAGGGGGTGTGTAAACCACACCCTTGAACTCCACCAGCCTCTTGGTCTCAACACACCGTCGACAAATCATCTTCCCAAGTTCGTCGAGTTCCGAAAGCATGGTCCCCCAGTGTCCGCGTTCTGCTGTGATGTAGACGAGTTCGTCACAGCTAGTTACGTAGATCGAACAAGGGGTTCGCGTGTGTGTGATGGTTTTCCTCCGTTTGCGCCGGCGTAGAGTGATGGTGCGGTCGCGTTCGCGTTCCATGTACGTCTGGTACTGGGAGACTTCTGAATCTCCCGCCACTTTCTTTTAACACTTGAAGCACCACTGTCCCGATCCGCTCGGACGTAAGAGCAAGTGCCTCAAGTGACTTTATTGATGTATACTTTTCGACATATTTGTAAGTAACGTAAAGCGCAGCAGACGAAACAGACGCCCAAAGTATATGGATAAAAAGAGTTTCTTTTGACATTGTGGTAGGTACAAAATTTATGCTTTTAAGACAACAAATCACTCAAAGACAACAAATCACTCAAAGAACGTATGTTGTTTAATTGAACAAATCACTCAAAGGACGTATGTGTTTTGATTTTAATTTATTTTTTATTTTTAATCTGTAATTCCCGAGCCGCCTCGCTACTCGAAGCGTACCACACGCACGCCTCCGCCCCGAGCTTGCTTCGACCGGCTTCGACCGCTTCGGGGCGTTCGACGCGCGGGTATCGTTCGTGGCGTACGAGTGCTTGATCTGCTCGCTCCGACTCGCCCAACGCAGGTTCTCCAGGCGGTTGCACGGGTCATTGTCTGTGTGGTTGAATTTGCTTCTTTTCAGTGTTTCAATCTTCACACGTTATCTTCGTTGGCACATAGGGCACTAAAGCCCTAACCCATTCGTTCTGTTGAACGTGTTCATTTTGTGACAAAGCGGCAAATTCGTCTTCGGATTTCGGAGCATATGGGCGAACCCAAATGGGCAAGAGAAAAGAACCTGGTGAATGTGAAAATTTGTATACCCCTAGAGAACCAATGAACACAACGTGTTTAGTTTTGGTTTGTGCATCTTCGCGCATTGGAACAATTGAATGAAAATCAAGTTCGTTAAAATCTTTCACACCTTGTTCAGAATTAGCTTGGCTGAGTGTGTGATTAGAGAAACTTCGCAACCCAGGAATTTGCTTGTTTTCTACTTGGACAAAACCACGCGAGTGCTCCAAATTTATAGAAGTCTTCTTGTCTAATTGAGTTATACCGATCCAGTTTTTTGAATTATTAATGGCAAACTGCACATCACAAGCACCCATGTTGTATAGTCCAAGGGCGTGACCAAAAACGAATTGATTCAAGTCATAACGACTTAGCTTTATCATCATTTTTCGAAAACAGCCTGGTTTGACCATGCAAGTGTCATGAAGCATAACACAAGTAGCCTTTTTTGGTAGCATTGACATACTATGACAATAGTTGATTCCCATGTAAATATTGTGATCCGACAAGTTCTGAGGTATTGAAACATATGTTGTATTGTCAAAACTACAGACTTTGTAACCGCTGCAGCCTCCAAAAACACATAATATGGAGTATTTTACTCCTCCGTAATTCAACTCAAGATTTATTTGATTTATTAGTTCTAAAGCGTATCTTACATAACTACTTGAATTGAAGGAATTTATACAAATAAGTAAATGTCTTGTGAATTTACGTTGCATTTGGATTCTGTAAACGTAAATCTTTAAATGAATATTAATGTGGCATATTTTTATTAACGCGATATATTTTTATCACTCGATTTCAACCTCAGCATTCGGGAATCTTGCAGATGGGAAGTCAGAGTGAATACCACAAAACGCAATACCTATTGCGTCACTCACATCATACTTAAATTTTCTCATTTTACCATCAATCATTATTTTTTCGGGAAAAGTGATCCCATATCTTTCCTTCAATTTGTCCGTTATGATCGTCTTATTTGCTGAGGCACCTTGTGCCTGTTTCATTGCCTTTGTGGGCCGTCCTCCTCTTATGCCTGTGATGTAAGATTTCCATTCAGAAGGCGATAGAAATTTGTATTTTATATTTCGTTTTGATAGCAACATACATATAGCTCCTCTGAAGAAAAAATTCAAGTTTACTCCACGAGTACATCGCGAACTCACAAAGAAATCTTCGATATATACTACTTCTGGTACTGGATCCAACAAAGCTTCTATTTTTTCGTACAATTGGTTACATGCCTCTCCTACGGTGCAGAATTCTTCGTTTGCATTGTTTTTTACTTCAATTATTCCATAAGAGTCAAGTGACACAGTGCCTTCATCATTAATACTACATTTAGCATAACCAGTCGAGCTGGCAGGGTCAATGCCAATAATGTGTTTCATGTTGATTTTAAAAAAAAAACGTTAGTTTTAAGTTTAAACGAAAACAAAAAATAGTTTATTAACAGTAAACATGGAAGTTGCTTTAGGAAGCGCAGCATTAGTTGGAGCCGGTCTCATATGGAACCGAGTAAATAGTTCACCGTCTGCACCAGTAAACCCTTCTGGAGTGCAGTCTTCGCGAGTAGTTCGTGAACCTATTGCATTAAACTTTAGAGAAGAGGAAGCAAAATATGCGAAGGCAACCGCAGTTCCGCGCATGACACAGATTCCATCAGGGTCGTTAAGTGGTCGTCGTGATCATTCTAAGTTTGTGGATGCTCCAAGTCCATATGAACAACAAATGTCACGTGTATATAAACCAAAAGAAGGATCAAAAAGAGAAGTAAAAGGCGAGCTTGACCCAACTACGAAACAGGATAATGTCTTTGTGAGAAGTAATACATCTTACCAAACCAAGCTTTTTTCTGAATTACAAAGGCCTGTAAAAATGCATAATGTAAATCCAATAGCTACAACAACCGGTACCGCATCACAGCTTGTAGGACCTGGTATTGGAGTAGGAACCAACATTGTGGGAGATCATGGTTTGCATTACGGAATGGTAAGGATGAGACCAGAAATTGTTGACCCAACATTTAGAGAAAAGAAGGGCGGGATAATTCCTGGAAAGAATGTTATAGATAATCGCCAAGCCGAAGTCAACTTGATACGACACGCAGCCACTGGCTTCAGTCTGGGGCCATCTGGTTTCGAGAAAAGTGAATCTACAAACCCTGAACCAATGAAGTTTCACGCAATAAGTGAGAATTATCTTACAAGTGCTCCAGGGCGGGCGGTGGTCACTGGTAATCCCGGTGCAGGAGGTGCTAGACTTGAGCCACATAAAGATAACACGAACAGAGGAACTGACAATTCATATGTCGGCATAACTGGTGCAGCAGGATTGGAAGCACCTGATTCACGCTACGGTTACGTGTACAATCCATCATTGGCAACAGATAGAGGACATGCTAATGAATTTGTGGGAATTGCGACAGGTGAAGGAGTGTCACGATCCGGTCATCAACGGGTTGTCGATAATTTTTCGATACCAGCGGAGGCGCGAAACACCACTGAAGTCGCAAAAGCGTCTCAGGTATTGAATATTTCCAATCCGGGACAAAACGCAGGAATGCTTCACAATAATCAAGACATGCAAACAACACAAAGACAAACCATGAACGCACTTGACGTCATCAATCTTAGTCCACAGCTTCCAGGGGACGCAGCCGATATCGGTGATGACACAAGAAGGACATCAAGATTGCCCAACGAATATAGACCGGGAGGCGCCTCGCTAGCCTCCGTGCCGGACCTCGGAGGCCAAGTGCGTCAATTCGAGTCTTACTCAGATGGAAAACTTAGCATGAGAACTCAAAGAGAGAGTTTAGAAAACAAAGCATACGCAGCACCATTGAAAGCTGTTGGTGTAAATGCACCAATGTCTTATTCGGATATTCTTGCATCTGAGGGTTACTCAAATAGAGATTTGCCACAGAGTGGTTTTGTCACACCAGCAGGACCCCCTGGTGGAAGCAGTGTCGAAACAGCTGGAATTGGACATTTTGACCAGCGGCCGGATGTACCCAACACAACTCGGAATGCTGGTGGTGGTGTAGGAAATCAATTCACAACAAACTTTCATATAGTCAACAAGCAAGTTGATGTAAACCCAAATAAGATAGAAAGAGCAAATCAAAGACTGGACCCTTCTATTCTGGAAGCATTGTCAAACAATGAGCTAAAAATATGAGTATTTAATTAGGTACTCATCACACAGTGAATCTTGTCCAATTGTTTCTATTGGACGAACATAAATTTCAACATAATCTCCTATTTCCAATTTCATACCGTCTCTGGGTCCTTGTTGCCAATCGGGCAGGTTCCATATCACCTTGTAAGTACTGACAAATTGGCTTAAAGATTTGTTATATAGTGTATTCAGACCAGTCATTATGCGGATAACTTTTATGTTTTGAGTCAAAGCATCTATGTAGGCACCTGATCTTCTTTCTCTTGTGTTTCCATTTGTACCACAGCCATTTCATAATGATTGTGTGCTTTTCAGTGTAAAATATATTTCTTTATGTCAAGTTAACATGGGTGGAGGTGGTTCAAAACAGACATCACATTTTAAAGAGATAGACTCACGACTTACTGCCCAATTTGAAGCAAATTGTAAAAGTAGTGCTCAAAGCATACAAGAAATTTCATTGAAAGGTGTGAACATCATAGCCACGGACAATTGTAATATATCTTTTATGAACAAAGCGTCAGTAAATAGTTCATGTGATATGGGTCCAATTATAGATGCGATAGCTGAAATGGCTGTGAGCACAGATCAAGAGTTTGCGAAAAAACTTGAAGACGCACAAGATCGCCAGGCGAATGCCAAGTGTGATAAAGACAATTGCACAGATAAGCTTAAAGTTTCAGTAGCCAAAAGACTAACCTCAGCTTGTGAATCATCGTCAAAAGCACAACAAACCTTGGAGCTTATTGGTGCAACAATAATTTGTGATGGAAACTCAGTGGCAAAGTTTGGAAACTTCTCTGAAGTCCGAGCGAGCTGTCTCAGATCACTTCTTCATGGTGGAGTGGAAGAATTATCCGGACAAAACACTGAAAATTTGGAATCATCCTCGCCCTCTTTTTCTACCTCTTCGCAGTATTCCGACATGATGATCATGGGTGCATTGGCATTAATTGTATTTATTATACTCACGAAAAAATAATAGATTAATACAATACAAATGAGAAAGCTTAAGCTATCAGTCCTGTTTGGTATCATGACAATGATATTCAGTGCCATATACTTCACAATATACGATAAACTCGTAGAAGGTTATGTGAATACAAGATTTCTTGCTCTAACATCTTTACTTGGTTTCATTTCAGGGGTTTGTGCCTACTTTTCTATATTAATCACCGGTGCTACGGATTGGGTTTAGACACCCTCATCCTCCTCCTCTTCCTCCTCCTCTTCCTCCTCCTCTTCCTCCTCCTCTTCCTCCTCACTCAACATTCCTAATTCAAGTATTTTAGAACAGAGATTCCATATACTGACAGCATGGAACACAACTCTATGCCATACAAGCCTTGGTTGAATTCACGATTTACCCTTCTTATGTTTATTTAATTTTTGGGTTGATATTCAAAAAAACAGTTCTGTTAAGAGCACATGAAGCTGTACCTTTCAAACCTGAATAAACCACACTTCTCCTTCTCTTTAACTATTCTCATTCGCCCTGGTCCTCTTCACAGAGCGTCACGTAAGTTGCATATTCTTCATCCGTCATGAGCTGCAAATCCTCCTCGGACAGATCTGACCATTTCTTCAAAACTCCTCTCACTGAAACTTCGACTTCCTCGTCCTCTTCCCACAAATCCTCTGCGTCTTCCTCCTCTTCCGCGTCTTCCTCCTCCTCTTCTGCTTCAACCGGGACGTCTGCTATGGACCTCAGTCGTAGTGATTCGGGCATGACTGGCCGCGTCCATGGAGTGAAATTGCCACCAATTGTGATTGTATACGCATCATAAAGAGGTGTATCCGCAAGATTGAATCCCGTAACCACATCTTCCTCCGTCACTTCTTTCTCACAGACCTGGCAGATGAGTGCCGTACAAGCCTCGTTTGGTACGTGTTGAGAAGGGTCAGTGACAGCACAGCCACACATCAGCCTGTTGTATGTTTGATGGGAGGCCCAGCGCAGCCAGCAAATCCTCGCGTGGAGCGAGTTGTAGAACAGATCCGTATCGACTTCCCATTGTTGAGCACATCTCTCCACGCGATTTTTACCGAGGGGGACGTTTTCAATGACAAGTTTGAATGTCAGCCTAGTGTGTTTACGTCGAGAGGTCAACAGCTTGTTGCTGGAAAGATGACCTGAACCGAATCTGATGTGTGACACAACCACTGGCTTTGCTGGTGCAGGCTTCGACTTCGCCATGCCCATGTTTTGCCAGTGGCCTAGAATACGCCGTATGACATATTCTGTCCATCCTGTCGTCGCAACGAGATGATGTTCAGAGAAGGTTCTTGCTTGTTTACGATACGAATAATGATCGCGCATTGACAAAACGTGTCTTGCAAGGAATACATCCGCATTACCTTGCGCAAAGTACTCCACCACATTGAGCCATACAACATCCTCCGTGTTGAGCTGCTCCATCCTTCGCACCCGGCTAGTTGGATTTGGCCGGTCGGTCGGATTTGGTCGGACGGTTTTGGATATTGCGTCACAAACCCAAATAATCTTGCTAAAAGATATATAAAAGCTATCAGGCTGTTAGAAATGCAAAATAAAAAATAGTAAATGCAGGACAAAGTGCTTGCATGTTTGACTTATTGTCTGGTCCTCCTGCCATTGAAACTGGTCTACTCATCAGAAAAGTAAGTATCACTTCGTTCGGATTCGTCATCAGAAACAATTTTGCGTTTGATGGGACCATTTGAGGGTTTGGATTGTCCTAATTCAATGAGTATCTGATTCTTTAGTTCAGTGGGTATCTGATCGTGTCTGTATGAATTTTTTGACAATTTTACTATAATTTCTTTATATTAATATAACATGTACAGCATAAGAAAAACGAATTCAAAAATAAAGCTTTCGAATTTTGTGAATGGTGTTTCTCAAGAAAACTTTATCTTTTTGGTGTCTTTTCTCTTTATAGGTGCTTCTGTATTCTTGATCACACCGTTTCTAGTCAATAATCATAAACGGGCAGTTGCTCGCAACGAATGGAGAAAGACTCAGGAATCTATACCACTTGGTTTTACATCAGGTATTCCAAGTAACACCAGGAGACTATCACTCGATAGTAATGAATATTACCAGACGTAAGAACTCATACAATTTCATCCTAACCACTTGCACTCGCCCTCTCTTGGAGTGCGCAAGCGCTCACCCTCTCCTAAGCTAAATATTTGGGACTCAAAGAAATTCCCAAAACTATTTTGGTCAAAACTTTTTGAGCCTACAAAAGTTTTTCTACTTTCCCTTTCCCCCCCCTCTCTTCTTCGCGATATCTTGAAAATGTTATAATAATATAGTGTAATTTTGCAGGAGAAGTATGAGTGAACAAGCGGCAGGCGTGAAGAAAACGGGAACAAATTTTGTGTCCTACGGAACAAAATTTGTATTTAAAGGAAGAAATTTTGTTCCTTTAAATTAATGATTTGTGTCTGTGGTTACACATCGGCCAAACTTAATACAGTGTTAATATAGTGAAGAGACATCAAAAGGTGTGTAAGAAATTCTTGGTTGACCTTTACAAATATTTTTTTGCGAACATATAATTTGAAAATTCAACTAAATATAGAATATTTCATAAAGAACTAGCGAATGTTAATAATGGACAGCTCCTTCGAAATCTCGCCAAGAACAAGAATTTCTCTATCCTTATGAGTGTCGCAGCAAATCCACCATGTTCGACCTTGATAATTCTGTAGGTGTCAGAAGCCGCCTGCAACCGTCTGGCCAAAGGAAGGGCGGATGTTCATCGGTGGCAAAGGGACTCCGAGTATTATCTTCGACATTTCGCTTCTTCAACGCCTTAAGTGCGTTACTAGACCTCGCAGTCATTCTTACTGTAGGATGTTCATCAAACGCACCATGTTCGCCCTTGACAACTCTGTAGGTCTCAGAAGCCGCCTGGAACCGCCTGGCTGGACGGGCTTATGTTTATGGGTGGCAAAGCGACTCCGACTATTATTTCCAACCACTCGTTCACGTTGGTAAAAGGGGACACCAGTGTAATGCATTAATATATTATATACATTATCTTCGACACTTCGCTTCTTCAACGCCTTAAGTGCGTTACTAGACCTCGCAGCCATTCGTACTGCAGGATGTTCATCAGGATGTAAAAGCACGAGTATGAGCGGACGACCGTTTTCGCCTCTTACATTCGCACTACGAGGATTTGCAGCGGCGCTCGCACGGACGACCCATTGATTGTTTTTGACGAGCCCTTGGTAGAGTGTACCATGATTAAGATTTACGATACGAGGATTTTTAGCGGCTTTCTCACGGACGGTAAATTGGTTGTTTATGGCGAGCTGTCGGAGGAGCTGCCCATTATTCACATTCGCTATACTAGGATTTTGAGCGGCCGCCGCACGGACGGTAAATTTGTCGTTTATGGCGAGCTTTCGGAGGAGCTGCCCATTATTCAGATATGCTAGACGAGGCTGTGATTTAGCGACCTTTGCACGGACGAGTTTGTGATTATTGTAGGCGAGCTGTCGGAGGAGCTGCCCATTATTCACATTCGCTATACCAGTATTTCCAGCGGCCTGCAAACGATTTGCCAACAATGTACTTTGTGCTTGATGTCGCAGTTCATTAGTTGAAGCCATGATATAATATATGAAATATAATAAATTTGCAATTGGAAAAGGGGGGCGGGGAGTACGCCTATGTGATATTTATTTACAAAGATGGCACCTAGAGGAATGTGGCCAGTGGAATTGCGCCTGAAACTTACTCATGGTTAGGGTTAGGGTTAGGGTTAGGCTTATTTCATAGCCCAGTATGGAGTACCAGTTTTCTTAACGCGCAAAAACTTTTTTATCATGCGTCCATTTGCTTGGGGAATTCTACGGGTTGTCCCCAGAGGGAACCCTCGATCAAAATATTGCCGTGCGGATGGACGTGTGTATACAACACCTCCTTTCTTATACGGCACCCACGCCTCCGCCCCGAGGACGCGTGCTTCGACCGGCTTCGATAGCCTCGGGGCGTTCGAGCCGCGGGTCTCGTTCGTGGCGTACGAGTGCTTGATCTGCTCGCTCTTGCTCGACCTAATCAGAAGAGAGATAAATTATGTTTAGGTGCTCATCACACAGTGAATCTTGTCCAGCTGCTCCTTGTACCTCCTGCCACCATCTCCCCCCTCCACGCTCGCCTTACGCTTCGGGTATCGATGCGGCTCGGGAAATTGGGGTTAGATTCAAGGCACATCAGTGCGTGTTGCAGTGGGCGATACAAGCAGACGGGCGGTTACGAGTTTCGGTGGGGTGAGGCGAATGAGGTGGCCGTGCTGGAGGGGCGAGGTGTGGATGGACGTTGTTTAAAATAAGGGGTTCGTAAAACACGTGTTTTTTTCAATGTTTTGTATTAGTAAATAATGGACGAAATTATTCCTTATGGTTTAAATGTTGACGACACTGTTACCGTAAACTCACTTGACGATTTGGTCGTGGACTCACGTTTTGGCTATTCCAATCATCATGCCGATTTGAACCCACAAATCGTTTTTGCTTCGTTTTTGGATGTGTCTTTTGATGTGTACACTGATTATAATCGTGTTTTTTCAAAGGGCAATACCGACCCACTTAATTTTACAGCCTTCAATGAGCAATATCCTGCCGCTTCCGGATTAGGTGCTGGTTTGGGTTTGAAATACAACACTTTCACGTTTATAATCCATTGCATTTCACCAATTTCAGCAATAAGAGTGATGCCACCGTGTAATTTGCAAGTCAGTATATCTTCAGGTCCTAACGACATCGCACAGATTGTGGGAGTTACCTCCTCTAGTGGTACCAGTGATGAATCTTCATCGGAGCTATCGTTTCTAAGCAATGCATCCAACTTTATAGTGTTGGATCACATCGGAGCTTTGAGTTTGAATGAAATAGAAATCTTCACTCCAACAATAACATCAACATTTTCAACATTCCCGATCTTAAAAACTGGGAAAACATTGCAATATCTCGTTTCCTCCTTCGGAAGTCTTGATGTGGTAAGAAAAGGTGGGTTGCAAAACGAAACATTCAGCATATACACAGTTGATACGGGCAAAAGCTTTGCTTTCACCCGTATAAGTCACAAATATTTCCAGAACTTATCCTTGGAACAATGCTACTTGCAAGAAGCGGAACTATATGATCATATATTGAAAAATACTAATGCAATATTTCCATTAATATCTTCAATAGAGAGAAATTGTTTCAAACACCAAAAAATGACACAAAATTCATTGAATTTGATCAATAAAGGTGATGATACAAGAATGAATGACTTGCAGTGTAGCATTGTGTCTCAATTGCAGAATGGAACTCTTCTTTTCAATGGAATTGCGGCCCCACAAAACTTTCAAATCATAGCGGGTATCAAATACATTTTCCACCCCGAACCTGTAGAGATCAATGGAACCAGTGTGTCAGAAGTGAAGTTAAATGATGGTGAGAGTTTGGTATTCAAAAAACATAACACGGCCATTGGTATCATCAGTGCAGCGAAAAGAACACCAGCAGAGATATACAAACTGCCAGATTTCTTCATGAATGAAGTTTCATTGAACGATGTATTGACTGACATATTGAATGTGTCAACTTCCTTGAACTCACTATCATCCGATAAGACGCCAAATGTTGGAAACACTATCTCTCATGCTGCATTCATAGATGAGAATGGAAAAACACTTAGCTGCGAAGAAAGCATATTTTTACCGGGTGATGTAAGAGCAATCTCGGTTTATTGTTCAGATGAAACTGTACCGATTCAAATATTAATTGACGGTCAGTTGAAAAGTGAAATACAAGTTTCTAATAAAAGACTTAGTATCATAAACATAGAAGTACCAACAAGAGCTGGTGTGCACTCATTGACAACAAACAATGGATCAAATGTACTTTTCAGGATATCTGAAAAATCAATTATTCATGCTCCTATTCACCCAGCATATTACACATCAGGTCAACTTGAAAGAGACGTATTTTCATCATCCGTTGTTAAAATTGTTGCTCAACTAAATAATTTCGATTTGATTGACGACACAACAATGATTGCCAGGTCGAACTCTTCTTTGATATCAATTGAAGACACCACTTTCAATAGTTACAGCTGCACGAACGCTCTGTTCTGTAGAAAACGAGCAGTAGACTTGAAAAATTCAGGTAGCATGTGGGATAATTTTGAAAGTAGATGGGATCTGTGCTCAGAACATCCCTGGCTGGCATGTTTGGATGTACAAAATGGATGTTGTGTAATACATACACAAATTAATTTCACAAATTTCACATTCTGGTGGTACCGAACATCATCGGATGATGTTACTGTTATACAAGGTGTATGCTGTGTACTTATCGCTAATAACAAATTAGTCGTAAAAGATTCTACGAATACGTTCGAATGTGATGCAAGTGAAATAAAGCTGTCCAAATGGAATAATATTGCGTTTACAAACAATTCTTTCAGCATAAACGGAAAGATGATTGATACTACAAAAACTTTGACCAATACTTCTAGAATAGTACCTGCAGGCACTGTAGTGGGCACGAATCCCAATTTAAATCTCAAAGTATTACTAATTCAAAATGCATCAAATATAGTTTTACAAGACTTCACAACAGAAAGAATAAATGAAAGTGAAATAATATTGGAACACATAGACCCTATCTCATCTTTTGATATGACGATAATCTGTTCAGATTCTTCGTTTGATACTTTGATATGGCAAAACACAAACACTGGATCTTTACCACGGCAGATATTCAAACTTAGTAGTCCCACAACACCTGTTTCTCAGATCACAGGTATAAACTTACCATTTTCAATATCAAAAATAGAACTCAAATTCACCCCTTGTGGATACATAAGAAATATATGCTCATATTCGGACACAATACCAGGGGTAATTATTAAAAATGCATTTGAAAATAGAGACATTGTTATTGACTTTCAAAGAAAATCAGTGTTGTCCGTTTGTACAAATCAAGAACAAAATGCAGTTAATTCAGAGCAATATTATCAAACAAATTCCAAGGTTGATGGTACATTCAGGTATATTGTCGAAACCTTGCCATCATCTTTCTACGTGACTCCACCGTCCTTGATTATGATGAGCACTAGCCAAAGCACCCCGTATTCCACAACACAATCCCTACTTATATTGTTCAACAGAAAAATCGAAGTCTTCATCAGAGATGACTCAACTCTTTTCACTATGTCCGGCAGCGACGGATCGACAACACTTCTTAAAGCGAATTTTTGTACTCTACTGTCGTCTCAAATATCTATTCCGAACTCATTTCTCAACCTTGCGCCGTCAACTACCTACACAATACATCTGGCGCGAGCTCGTCTCTTTCAGTTCGATGGCCACGTGCCCTGCCTAGAGACGACCATATCCTTCAGCACGGCATAGATGCCTCACACGAGTGAGAAGGAAGGCTTGCAATATACGCCAGGCCTTCATCAAGCATTGCCTGGCAACCGGTGCAGACTACGCCGATGGTTGCCTTATCGAGGGGAGCACAGAGCTCGCAGATGTCCTTTTCTTTGACTGCTTTGACGGGAAGCTGCACGGGCACGGCCTTGAAGACGCCATTGCCCCCCGAGATACGGAGTTCATCAAAGGCAGACATACAGGTGTTCCGGCGACGGGAGAATGACACCGGCTGCTGAGCAGTCGAGTCGGTCACGAACGTACACCATGTGACCCCTGTGACGCTACGGAGGGTCGTGGGTGACGACTCCTTCTGCTTCGCCTCTCCAGTAGACGGGAAGGAGCGTCTCTTCATTCGTGCCGCGGTATCGAACGCGCAAATGTCGGGCGCCCAATTACCAGTCGATCCAATTTGATCGACCACAGGGGTACACATGTGTAACCATATCGGAGGTCCGACACCTGGCGCCCCCTAGTCCCTCCCGTTCTTGTTTCTTTCCTTAACTTTAGAAAAGAAAGAAGAAGACAAGACTGCTAAGGGAGCCCCTGGGGCGACCACTGGTGGGTCACACATGTGTACCCCCCCCCCATCACCATCAACACGCACGCACAAGGGAGATGCACGAGAAGGATTTCTACTCTGCCGCCACGCTTGCCCTGCGCCCGACCTACCGGCACATGTTCTTGAAGACGAAGGACAAGAAGAGCCCGTTTATTATCATGCTCAACCCGAACAAGAACCACTTTCAGTTCGTAGCTCTCGATCTTGACAACGCAGCGACGAATCACGCCGCTAACAAGCCTGTTGATGTCTTTCTTGTGGACTCTCTCGCCTACAGTATCTCGGATACGAAGGCTACCAAGTTCCTGATCCTCGCGGCCATCCACTTCATGCGTGTGGACTCCGACTGGATGAACGATGTTGTCAAGCAGAAGGGCCTCTGCCACAGGGTGTCCGCGCTGGAGAGCTTCCCTGAGCATGCCGTGTTTCTGGACGAGCTGAAGACCTTCAAGATTAACATTGTGTCTCAGAGCATGGCTCAGGCCAATGACTTCGACTGCGGCATCTTCTGTATCCTGCAGATGAACCGACTGTCGCGGTTCCTCTATGGTGCCGACGGCGTGTCAAGCTTTGTCGGGGAGACACTCCGGCAGTCGCACGTGCACGACTGCCTCGCGCATACGATCAAGGACGTCAAGCCGATCACTCAGGGGAATGTCGATAAGTGGCGCACGATCGAGTTCTTCTACCTGCTCTCGGTCTGGATCAATCACGTCAGCGATATGATCAAGAAGGCCGGTGGATCCCTCGCCGGCCTCAACGAGACCCTCAAGACGGACTTCAAGAACCTCACAACGATCCCCTACATTGGCGTGAAGTACCAGGGGAAGAGCTACTACATCCAGGCCGCGAAATACGCGGAGCTAGAGCTCGAGGTCGCTAAGCATGAGGCAAAGAAGACCATCAAGATTCTCGAGCTGAAGAACAAGAAGTGGTGGAAGCACATCGAGTTCATCTCCGCGCCGTCCGCCAGTGACTTGCCCCCGCAGCTCAACATTGAGTTCAAGAAGCAGACGGACATAGTCCAGTATGTTCCATCAACAGCTGATCTATGCAGGTTCTACCCCGGCCACTCTAAGTCGTTCGACAAGTACATTGCGAGCGACTATATCTTCTGGAAGCTCCACCTGATGGACAAACGCATCGTCGGCCACAAGAACACGTGTGCGAACGTGGGCCTCTGCATCAACTCCTTTAATGTCGGCAAAACGACCGAGTTGTTCAAGAAGGCGGTCAAGTCGGGCGCCAAGAAGCGCGAGCGTGGTGAGGAGGCGGTCGACCTTCTCTCTGATGACGAGTAGGAGGGCGGGGAGGGCGGGGAGGAGTCGCAGTACAAAGTCACTCAGACGCACTCTGACGCACTCGGTAGGGTGATGATGCAGGAACGGTAGACAATGTACGGCGATCAAGTGTTTCACAAGTTTTTTCAATCCCTTATGCTTCTCATAGTTGTATTCAACTTTTCCCAATCAACAAGTAACAATACTGTTGCGGATATCAAAGTAGTGTCTCTGACGTACGGTTCGTCAAATACATCTGGGACTTTTTTCATAATGTTCTTTACAACAAACATTATAACTATGATCTCCACTATATGAGCAATAACCGACAATAAATACATTTCGGGTTCAGGTGCAAGAAGCCTCCATAATAACATGGCTGCAACTGCAATGAAAAAACTTAGAACACCAAAAAAAATCTCATTAGTCAAAATTTTTAAAGTTGATACATATTTTTTCATTATGAACTATATGAAGTATGTCGAGAAAAAATTCAGGAAGCGCAATTGTTTTTTTTTTAATGGTCATTTTATTAATCATACTATTAATAAAAGGGTTAATGAACTATACACACACTCCTAAAAATACAAAATTTCACAGTAGATGTGAAAGATATCACAATTGGGCATGGATACATGCTCCAAGAGACGGTCTTGTGTCCCAAGTCAACGATTTAGACGCTTAAGTCTGCACGTTACCATTGATAACACGACTGCTACCACCATTACCCCTAGATGTGAGGTAACTTGAGTCCCTGAGCTTCACTGCCCTTCTTACGGTTGCGTCATACAAGCGTGTACCGCCATCTCTGAGACTATCCCCGACATAGGAGAGCCCGTCACCGGTTTGGTTTTTCACTGCACCCGCAAGCTTTATCATCCCACCCCCCACTTTCTCTAATTCAGATACACCCCGACGGAATGTATCATAACCCCTGCGTCGCCTTATTCTAGTCGTCATTCTTGAGGTCTGGGAATTTATATCACGTGTGGAGGCTTGCGGCAAACCACCACGAACCGAATTACGAAGTGTGCCGGCTCGTATAGCTATCGATGAAGTTGCACTGGAAAGGGTATTTGTGGCTCCTTGAAGACGTTTAGATAAAAATGTTTCTCGATCAATGTACAAGAGGAAAGCCTGTATCACAAAAGTGATTAAAATCAAGAATGCAAAGAATAGCAACCAATATATATACCCGTCCGGACCAAAAATAGGATCATTGGCTTTGTATTGATGGTAATGAATATATACCTTGTCATTGCCTGCAGTATTTGTATTGAATTCTAATTGATGAGCAACACCAGTTTCTTCTGATGTGTCAGGGTACTTAGAAAAGTCAATATTGAAATCTGCAATATATTTGCAGTGACCAGGGGGGGTGTATGTGATTGCAGAAGCCAGCTCAATTGGAGTACAAGAAGAAGAGTTAGAAACTGAGCTCGTAGCTGTTTGGTCCCGTGTTTTACAGTATTGCCAAATGCGATCAGTATGCGTATCATTCAACGGAATTTTTTCCAGCGTACTGTCAGCTTCCGCAGCAGCATCATCTGCCTTAACTCTTGCCACTGGCTCATTATTTGCATCTAAGTATTCAAACCACGTTTTCTTTTGTGTATTTTTTGCGAGTATATTTTCAACGATCTTCCCAGAAATGGCACCAGAGGGGACCCCTACAAAACCTCCATATAATAATCCTGCAAATATTCCAGTCAAAAGACCTGAAACGGGTTTACGACTAGCAGATGTAGGGTCTAATTTTGTCGCATTTGTAAGTCCAAGATAAGTACTAGCAAGTGCGGCTCCGATAAATAACCCCCACAACGCACCCATACCGGGACCCGTGTTGAAATGTCTTCCTGTGAAAGTAATGGGATTCATTCCTGAACCAGGGTTGAATTCATTTATTTTTAAATTGCCACGCACGTTGATGTCCTTTGGCGCATTTCTGCCGGTGCATCCCACAACGTTTTCTGATTCGAGCAATTCTTCTGTTTGTAAAAATGTGAAAGATTGGTTGTGAGTTATTGAACTGAATATTTGATAAAAACTCAATCGCGATTGATCCTGAAAAGTTATCCTAAGAGTGTATTGTGCTACCCCCTGATCCGATTCGTCAAACGCTAGTGTACCTGCTTTCATAGCAATTTGAAACTGTCCTAGGGTTTCTCCATTGGATATAGTAACATTACTCTTGTCACTGCCTCGAATAATTTGAAGGGCATACTCACGATTTGGAGTAGCTTCGTAGGTAATTTGGTTAGCTGGTATTGATTTTTCAATCCCATTTACGATCTTAATCAATTCAAAAGTCATACTTATATTTGAACCTACTACGCTCTGTTCGTTATGCAGATCATTGTAATAAACATCAAAAATTTTTAATGATAATGATAATAATTTCTGTGTTTTACAACATCTTGAGTCTGGTGTGTCAAGCTTTATGGTGGGTCGTCTTAATGAACATGTCATTCTAGAAATTGCTGTATCACGACTTCCTTCCAATGCAAAGATAGTGAGTGTGGGGACGAGAAAAAAAAGTGTTGATACAATATACGTTAAAATAGCCGTCCCAAAGGCTCGCACACTGATTTCATCTCTGAACGTGTACGACCCTCTTTCTATGTAAAAAACAATTATCAGAAATAATGGCCAATATATTAACTGCCCTACGAAACTCCCCTTGGATGTACACGGAGTGTCTTGGTGGTGTTTTGTTTCTGGACTTGATTGAAAGGTTGTCACAATCATAAATACATAAAAAAGAAGAAAACACATAAAAGAAAAACCACGTATTCTTAAGGGCCCGTGTCTGAACAATAATATACTAAATAAAATTTTTTGAATTACAAACATTGCAACTGCAAGAGAGATCCACAGATAGTTGAAGTCCAGAAAATTGTCCCCGTACCCCTCTGGTTTGTCCAGACACACTTTGTTTGCATCGCAAGTGGATGTCTTTACGACTGCATACACCGCAAATCCGATCGACACAAGAATAATCCACAAGAGGGCCGGTGTTTCTACAGTGAGCAAGAAGTATGATAATCCTAAAGAGGCCACCGCTGTAAGCATGCCTATGATCGTTATATTCTCACCAACCAATTGAGACGGCCAAACGGGGGCGGTGATGCGTAAGAAGACTATAAATATCACAACAGCTATCATAAATGGAATTACGATCTTGAACGTAGGAAGACTAAAAAGTCCAAAAAGTTTTGTTTTAGACAATTTTTCTTCTTTCGTAAGAAATGTATATATATTTACTAATGAAATCGTTTTGGATTGCTGTAACTTTGTTGCAACATTGTTTGTCGAATATGCAGCCAGGGAATCTTCTACAATAGACTGTGAACCGAGGATCATTTCCGACACATGATACTTCAATGACTGAAGATGTAAATAGTAACTCAAAAACACAAGCACAAATACAGTAAAATCACTCATTTCTACAGATGTATGTTGGGAAAGCTTCACAAAAACATCAGAAGACGCCAAATCATTAGAGTCATAGTTTGAATTATTTTGAGCACAAATTGATACCATTTAATATACTAAAGGTAAAAAAATTGTCGTTTGTGACGTTAGATATGCCAAATCTTTAGGGTTTTAAACAAGTAAACAGTAGTTTGTTGCAAAGAGTAAAAGCTTGTCAAAAAGAAACTACACATTTCATCGTTGCTCAAGTAAAGTCACTTGCCCTCCGCATCGGCGCACCGCTCCTCCGGAAGACGGTCAACCTCTGCGATGGCAAGGTGTTACATGCCGTTCATCGGTGTGCAGACCTTTGGTACCGTCGGCGAGTTGATGATGTTCCTGGACAATATCGCGAATGGTGACATTGAGAAGGAGGAGGACTAAGCTCCCGGGACGGACTGCTTGTGTACTTGTCGGCAAGGAACGGTCCTAACTGATGCAAATAATACTAAAATATACAACCCACTCATATATACAATTATTAGCATCAGTTAGGACCGTTCCTTGCCGACATGACGAGTTCCAATACAATTTCAACATTTCCCCCCTAGTCCAACAAGAACTTCTCAACTCAATTTCAGTTTTCCTTACTCAAAATGTAAATAAACTAATTGAATAGTATTTATGATATCAATTGGAGAATGAATGCGACAATATGTTATTTAAGTAAGTGCTGTAAAAAAAACCCCGGTTAAAAGTAAATGATAAAGGAATACAAACTGGTGACGTTGGTAAGTGCAGCACTTGTAGCGACTGTAGTAAGATTGTTTTTCTATTTAGTTGGTGGGAAAGAAGGATCATATTTGAGAGAATCCATATCAAATATGGGTGTCACTGTAATATTATTAGAAGTATGTATCGTGATGTTAAGATTTTTTACAACATTTCAGATGATGGAGCGCTTCAAGAAATACATCCCTGATAAGTACGAACTTGCGGTGTTCACACTTATGGGTTTGTGCATTCCCCTTTTGTGGACAACACTACCCGGTATGTTAATAACAAAACCAAACTATGCGAATGACGCCATTACATATCTTACAAATAGACCATTTGAACCAGTACCAATATTTGTCGAATACACGTCTTTGTATATTCTGAGCAACAAAATCGTATCACAACAAACATCACTGACTATACTTTGTATAGCAATCATTTCCGTAATAATAGCAATATCGGATGTCAAAGGGAATGGATACACCATTTTTCAATCGATTCAAAATCAGTCTGAAGCTCCTGAACCTTTCCACGGACTAAAATACCAGGGTGATTCTTACATTGCCCCTGCCCCAAAGGAACCCTCGTCACTTGATTCTGAAGATCTTTAGGCACATCACCACAAACTGATGCATTCAATTTATGAAAACAACTTGATATATATTCGACCCTACTATTGTATTCAAAAAACTTATGGCCAGTGACAGGTTTATTGAATATATTCCATAAAGAGAAAAACACATAATGTGACACACACAAAACCAGAATGAAACAAAACAACACTCGAATACTGTCCATTTATGTACCTTTAGAATCATTTTTCGCAAACATAAACCCTCTAACACCCTTTGCAGCCCCACCTGCCTACAACCTATCTTTCTACAACCCACCCAGTACCTTCCTGCAACCCACCCCCCTTGCAATTTGTTGTTGAAGTTCAGAGACACACAGAGAAGAGTACTTCAGGAAGTTTGTACGGCAGGTACGGTACGTAAATTAATGATTGTTAATGATTGGATTCTTTATAGTTCTGATTCTCCAATATCCATTGTTCGTGTAGACACTTGGGCCCACACACTGATATCTGTGACAAATCTTATGCAGCTCTCGGTTGTAGTACGTAATGAGATTTTTCATGTTGATATGATTCGAAACGAAGCTCGATGGATCTACCACGGTCTGACGCATCAAATCACTCATCGTTGTCACCAGCATAGTGAGTAGCATGTTTATATCCCTCTGCTTGTTAGCTTTCTTCTCGCGCTGTTGCAACTTGATCTTCATATCATCTGCTCCCAATTCGGACAACAAGAAATCGATTCTCAAGTCTCTATTGTCTTCAGCATGGGGTCTGTCCGGATACTTAGGCAACTCCACCATATTGATGTGGGCCAGAAGACGAAGAAAATCAGTCAAGACACTGTACTCAAAAGAGTTCCCGCTCCATTGCGACAGTATTTCCTGAACACTTGGAGCGCCCCCGCAAGGAATATCATTCAAATCTCTGTGAAGAATATTCAACTCGCGTCTCATGCGGAAATACTCCGGATTATGAATAACACCAGTCACCACCTTTCCCGTACGCCAATCCCACGCAGTGTTGCAACCAGGAGCGACACAATACATCTGATTGCATCCGTGAATTTTGTAAGTCCATACACCGCATTTAACACAACGCCGACTATCCTCTCGAATCAATTTCATACTTTCCTTGTCCTCATCTTTGCACACATGAAGCTCCGTATTCTCGCCTTTGAAAGCACCACAATCTTTGCATGTATGCAAGCCGCATTTTCGACATTTCCAATTGTGATTCAAAAATCCATCACACCCATTACACGCACACCGCTGAATGAACTCGCGCCTGTCTGTCTGAACTTCAATCCTGGTGTTGAGAATGTCTCGGATTGTTCGGTCAATCTCACACATCTGAAGCTTCATGCGCTTCTTCTGTTGATCCAACTCGATGATTCTCTTTTTATTCTCGCGATTCTGCACTTCCTGCTCCATGTAAGGCTGCGTCTCAGCAAGCATGGCAGTCTCACGATCGAGCAACACATTTTCTCTGTGACGTTTCCATTCAGTCTTCACGAAACTTGCACCAAACAACTGTATCATCGCATCGTGATTGAAAGGGCGATGGCAATTCATGCATGTTGGGTCTTCGTTCAGTGAAAGAAGCCACTTTCGCGCGCATGACTTACAGACGTGATACTCGCAAAACAGACAGCTTGCGAGCTGGCTTTTCGTGCAGTTCGATTGGCAGATGTTACAGTCGTGGCGTACCGGCATTCTTACTCCTCTATCAAGTCACTCTGATTTCCTTCTCTTTAAGCCAGTCTCTTTTTTCTGTGCGAAGCCAGAAGTGGTGCAGTCGGACTACTGCGCGAACTACTGCGCGAACTGCGCGAACTACTGCGCGAACTCACTACAGTAGTGACATTAGCGACTGATCTAGTTGATCCACGACCACTAGTAGTAGGAGTAGTAGGAACATTACTATTAGTAGGAACATTACTAGTACTAACATTACTAGCGGTGTTTGACTCATGTAGCAGCGCTTGACTCACTTCAGCCGGTGGCTGCCTCCGAAAACGGTCCATAGAGGCAGGTCTGGTAGAGCGTCCGGTCCGTGTGGCCCGGATGTTTTGAATGCTAGGAGAACTTACGATAGGCACAGACGTGCTACGTCGCTGAGTAGCTGGGGCGCTGTTCGTACGTGTCTTTCTCTCTGCTGATACTACCTCCGTAGGCATCCTGCCAGGTGGAAAAGGATCACGGGGATCACCATTAATCCTTGCCCTGCTTGGCTGGCTTTGAGCCCTTCCAACCGCCGGTCGGGCCTCAGAAGGCTGCACCCGTGCTCTACTCCTATTCCTACTTGTAGTCCTACTTCTACTCCTCGTTGATGCAGGGGAAGATCTAGGTCGTATGCCATTTAGTACCTGGGGGGATTCTCCACTGGAAATTTTGCCGAGTTCTATTTCTGTTGGAATAGCAGTGGATGCTCTTGGAGTAGCAGCGGATGCTCTTCTCTGATTGAAGTTTTTGGGATTGCCCTTCTTAGTAGGTAACATCTGTATAGATGAGGCTCTTACCATTTTTTTATTTTTAGAGGGTTTCCGCAGGCATTGGCCTTTCGACATTCTTCTCAAACCGCGTATTTTCTTTCTCTTGGCTAAATAGGCCGCGACAGCAAGATATTGATGCCTCCACCAATCATACAGGCTACTCCCAGCATCCTTAAAAAGTCTTCGTGATGCAGCCTGCGTGTTTTCGCTCTCAAACATCTGTTGTAACGCAGCCGCTTTTGAAAAACATCTAGCGCTTAAACGATGCAATTCAAGCATGGCAGCCCATTCAAAATTGTTGTGTTTCGCAGCATTAAATTTCAAGTTTGTATCTTTATTATGATGTATTTTTCCGAATTCAGAAGTTCCCCTATTCAGAGAACCGTTAGTACGTTTGAACCAGGAGCAACTTAATATGATGTATCCATATTTTTGCCTTAGTACCACCACATTCTTTTCTTTGTAGAAATTTTTAGCCTGACCATCCACAATACGATGTTCAATTGTATCATTATTCGCATTTTTAGTAGTAGCATCCACGGGTAACCATAAAAAAATGTGCTTATTATTATTATTGTTTGCTCCCCTGGTGTGTACGCCATATACATTCAAACCCAATGAAGTTAACTTTTCGGAAAACATTCTTTGGAAGTCATTTTTGGTATTATCAATGTAAGGCAAGAACTGGACTGCACACCATTCTGTATCGCTTTTTGAAACATAAACACTTGCAAACATAAAATCGCTTACAATTTTTTTGAAGTATTTTTCGACAGCTTCTAAATCTGAGTTTTGTAGTTTTAGATTACTCAAAATAGGAGTCTCATTTACATTTTGCGCTCGCGCGTTTGAAAAAAGTGGATTCTTTGAAAACAAAATAATCATATTTTGCCATGTAAAGCTAGGGAATAATAATTTTGCTGTATTTATACAATTGTCGATAATACTTTGTTGCACATTGTTTGTATGTTTTAGTACCTTAGCAAAGGTCATTTCATGGGTTGTGCCTTGTGGTCCGAATTTTTCTGCATTCATTAGCGTTTGGAGATTTTTTTGTTGCATCAATTTATCTGTTCTCCATGATGTTGGAAAAAGTTGTTCTTGGTTATTTTCTAGATTTTGTTGCTGAATATCAGCCTCTAACATTCTTGTCATTGTTGATGCCACCTTATTATTAAAATTAAAAAAGAAAGTTGAACTATCAATCAAAGCTTTCGTATCTACACTCAAACGACTTGTTGAATCTCTAATCCAAGTTCTTACTTTTATTCCACCAACATCAAATCTACTTTCATAGACTTTTCTGTCCCCTACGACTATTTTTTCTTTGTCCCCTACGACTTTCGTATGATCAGTACTTCTTCCAGTAAAATATCGGTCACCGGTCAATTGATTGGCTGTGACATAAGGAACACCATGGAGAGGCACATAGGTACCTCTTTTATTTTTCACAGTCTTCGAAATCTGAATAACCCTCCTTTGCGCTTCCGAGCCCCCAATGAAATTTCCATATCCATCGACGTATTCCCCCTTAGTTATCTTTTCATCACCAAAATCGCCATCAGCAAAAGTAAAATTCTGAAACATTGCTTGCGGCGCACGTCCGGGAAGGTCCTGATCGCCTTCTCTGCCATATAACTGCAATGGCCACGATATTTTGAAACTAGATTCACCAAGTATTTCGATACTTTCCTCTGAGATGACGGGCACACTGAAAGGCTTCGCTTCTGGGGGTGTCGCTTTGCTGTATGCCGGTAAGAAGGGGCAAAACACCATACCGAACTCCTCGTGAAATTTACCCCCTTGAAACACATTGTATCCAATATCATTGTCTGTTAAGTTCATTTCTTTTAATTTTCCTCGATTAATGCCAGATATGAGCTGCAAGAAATCATACAGTGTAAGCTTTTTCATGCTGCCGTTTATTGTGCCTTTACCATATATTGATGTGAATTCTGCTATGATTTTCCTCTGGTCCAGCAACCCTGAACCATTTAGAGTAGGTTTCAATCTGTCAGCAAATCCAGAACTCTGGAAAGCATGAACCAATGGATAATACTCTTCTGCAAGAAAGGTTGTATGTTTTCTTGCCGCTACAAATTCAGCATTTACAACTGTTTTTCTTTTCTTTTCATTTATTTTCGTTCTATTTTTCATTTGACGGTATTCTCTGTATTCTTTTGTAAATGGCGCCTCATCCATCTTTTTCAGGAAATCGCGGTAAGATAAATCATTTCTAAATTTTAATCTTTCTGGGATAGATTTGTAAACTTGTATAGGTTGTTCCTTGCTATTTTTTGCAACTATGAATCGTCTTCCATTTTTGTGAATTTTTTCATCAGTATTTTTATTACAAATTCTTGGTTGATCAAGGGCTCTATTAAATTTATCTACTAGTTTCCTGAATAGTGCGTAAATATAATCATATTTATCTGTATCAAAAGCATGCTGGCTTTTTTTAGCACTGCTATCCATAAATGAATTATTCATGCTACGTTTCTGCTTGGCAAGTTTCCCACCCAAATGTTTTGTAAAAGTCAACTTCGTTCGTTTTGAAAACCATTCATTTGATTGGTTTATAGCATCAATAATTTTTGAAATAAGAAAGTCACACTTTATAATTATCTTTGCAGTTGAGTCGCGTTGATTTGTTTGTGAATGTGAATTTCCTTGTGTTATATTTTGTTTTGTTGCAAATTCGTAAAACATTTTTATGTGAGAATTTCTTATCACTGAATACTTTGACAGTAGCTCAAGGTATCTTTCATATTGTGTTATTCTTGATTGCAAAGTCAAATGTTTTCTTGACAAATAATCAAAAACAAATTGTGAATCGTCAATGTAAATTCCAGTTGACAACACATATTTTGCATTATTAAAATTCATGTTGCGGAATAATGTACTTTTGTCAGTGTAAGGGTTCGTAAACATTGCACTTTCATCACCATTGTGTATAATGTTCAGCAAACTGCTATCATTAAATTTTTTTAGTTCGTCTCTTATATTTATACAATCAAAGATCATATTTTTTAAGAGTACAAGTTCCTCCCAATACCTCAAATCTCGCTCCTTTAAGCGAAAGGCAATTTCTCTTTCTTGTGGAACGTGAACCATTTCGTCAACAGACTCTCCACCTTCACTTTTTTTATAATATTTCCTCAACTTATATTCTTTGTCCAAAAAATTTGAGTAAGATTTAATTGCTGTCTCAAATGCAAGTTGTATCTCATCTGTCTCGAATAATGGTTCTAAAATTGTCTTATGAATTTTTTCAAATTGTTTATCAATATCGATTTCTCTAAAATCAACAGATTCAATTCTCTTACCTGTTGTATTTTTGAAGGATTGATTACTATCACCACGTCCGTAGACGTCAATTGAATGAATATGCTCAAAAAGTGTGTCGTATGGGTTATCATACAGTCTCTTTTTTTCTTTTTGCAATGGTTCTAATATGTTTTTAAAATACGATAAATTAACATCTGCGTTAGAAGTGATAGGAGGGTCGCGGTCACTCCGAGGGGTGGGATACTTGTCTTTTCTTTTAATGGTGTTGTCTTTTACAATTGAAGATGCAAAAAACTCTGCTAATTTCAGATGAAGAGTTACGATACCACCATCTTTCCATTTCACTGCTGTGTTATCTAATTCAATGTTGTTTCTCTTGTTCACATTTCTTTGCGCTGTTCTATTCAAACTGGCTAGGTTATTTTGTGAAATGATTGGCATTTCGTTTGCAGTAAATGATTCATTGAATTCAACAATGTTTTTCTTTTTCATGTCAATTTTAAGATCTTTTGATTGTATGTTTAAGTAACGCAAAAGCAATTCATCACTAGGTCTGTAATACTGGATGAACTTTGCAATCATATAATATTCAGGAAGTAACAGTAATGATTCATGGAACATTACCCTACCTAGAGGCGTTAATGAAAAGTTTATTACAATTTCATTTTTTTCAAATCCTTCTAATTTAACTACGGATGGATGATTTTCGTATTCAACTCCGTTTTCTGTTTTGATTTTTTTAGTTGTTGAATTTATAACTTTGTAATATGTTTTTCTGCCCGGCCGTTTTACCTTTTGTTTCTGTTTTTTCGCTCCATGTCTACCAACACTCACTTCTATCACTGCTTTCGGAAGCTCTCTATCCATGAATGAATACGATGATCGTCGCAATGTTTTGTAATAATTGTGATTTGTAAGAAATCGTTGAGTTTTTTGTATTTCAAATCTTTTTTGGGCTTCGGTCGCAAGACTCTGAAAGTACCAACCGAGATTGGGACGTCCAGATGCCTCTGTTTCTTGCGTAGCAGCTCTCTTCATATTAAGATATGGTCTGCTCTTGTCTAATCGTCCAAAATCCATTGCCGACTTAAGAAAAAGAGCTACCTCACTGCGGTCAGTACTCAGCAGTGCCGACCGAAGTGTGTTTTTGTTACTGTTTCTCTCGTCTTTAATTCTTTTAGGTATTTTTTTTATGACACCTTTTTTCATTGCTTCCAGTCTATCAACTACAAACATGTTGATAGCCTGGCTTTTGCCGTTTCTATAAATATCACGGTTATTATAGTGAAAGCCTAGTCCACGGGCATTTGTCTGTGCAAACATAATAGATCTTTTGGGCCTTCTAGATCTTGCCTTTATTTTGCCTTGTGACATTGCATTAGCAACAGCTCTCCTCGGAATCAAATTATCGGATGGGTTACTTGTTAAAACCGGTGATGGACTCATTATTAAAGAAACAATACATTTTAATTTTAAGAATGACTCTTCCAATATGGTATATTGAATGTGCGGAAGATTATTTGAGTATTTTGCGTTCGGCTCATGAATACTCAGAAGCTGAGCTCTTCGAAGCAACCCGAAATCAAAGGTTAGCTGAATACAAATTGATGAAAGAGAAGATTCAAACAGATGATATGGACATGGCACCAGTATCGGATTCACCAGCGGTCCCTGCAGCAGCAGTAGCACCACCGCCATCAGTAAACTTGCGACAGTATGACAATTCAGTCATGTACAGAGGGCACTTGCAGGCCGATAGACCTAAAGCAGGCGGGGGGGGTACAAGAGGATTTTGGGAAAATATATTAAAGTAAACGAATAATGTCGCTTCGTTGAGAGGTTATGAGCGGTTTCATATACTGCTTCAATACACACGAAAACCCAAACATAATAAAAGCGGGACATACTCAACAAGATGTTCAGAAACGACTTCGCGGATATTTAGGACCTACAAAACCAAGGTCTATCATATTCACATTAAAAGTGGATGATTCAGTGGAAGCTGAAAAGATGATGCTTGAGCTCATGCAACAATGTGTGAGTTTGAACAAGCGACACGACCTTGGAAACGAATGGTTCGAAACAACCGGTAACTTCAACTTCGAACAACGTACAAAACATTTACAAACGATAGCAAAAATTGCTCAAAAAGCTTCAAGCATTCCACCAAGCATTCCACCAAGCATGCCACCAAGCATGCCACCAAGCATTCCACCAAGCGTTCCACCACCAAGCGTTCCAGCAAGCGTTCCACCAAGCATTAAGAGCTCTGAATATGATTCCGGGCGGCCTCCTGTGCAGCAGCCGACTGGACTACGCGGTCTCGAGGATTACTTTAAGAAATTTGACGACTTCGTAGCACAAGAAGCGAAACCGAATCATGTTTCACCACTCGAATTGTTACGGAATTACGAAGCGTCTACTTTTTGCCCCTATGGTAATCTGTGTAAATTCCTGCCATATTCAGAAGATATAAGAAGCAATGTGACAGCACATCGATATAGTGATTTCCTGAATTGATGAAAAACTAATTCAACCACAAAAAATGGTTAAAGTCACCAAAGCTACCAAAACTACCACCAAACCGCAAGGCTCCTCCTTGGGACGCTTCAATTCCTGCAGAGGCGTGGTCTCCACCCCCAAACCCCAACAAAGCGGCTACGTTAGCATCGTTTGCAACGGCAAAAACCACAACCTAAAACAGACTAATAATCACCAGCACAGCAGTGCTCGTGTGCGCATTTCAGACAGTCGAGGTGTGGATGTTGTGTTTTAATTGGTTGAATGAGATTGTTTTGCTCTATTTCTTAACTTTCTACAAGTTATCATTGGCAACAATATATGCTCATCCGTTTTGCACGCATCTTTTCCAAGCAATACTGATGAAAGACGAGCGTATGCCCAGGATGAGGGTGTTTGACCCGGCCTGCTTCCAGAAGAAAAATAAGCTCCGAAACCCTTGGACAAAATTTTTTTTTGTTTAGAAGCCGATACACCGGTCAAAACCGATATCTTCTTCGTGCTCTTAGTAGAAACACCAGAACCAGCATCATGATGGCTGCGTACTTGAGGTAGTACGTCGAAGGATCGAGCTTCTGGTATTCCGGGTCACAGACAATGTTCACATTGACCGGCTCGGATCGACTACATAGTTCGATCCGTTTGTTTTTCCCTGGCTCGTAAGAGAGATATCGACCCTGTTTTTCACTACTCGGGATGTCCGCAAGAGCAAGTTTGTACTGCCAGCTATTGCAAACAAGAACGTAGCTTATGATACATGCGACATTTATCATCATTGGCACTGTTGCCAAGGTCTTCAAGCCCTTTCCTCCTAACTCAGCCCAAAAACTCTGTGATGTCTGCATGGTATGAAGTCGTGGGTTGTGGATAGCATGAATCTCTCTATTCGGGAAAATATTGAAGACCTGGAGAATGCGGCGGTGCCCAGATGGCGAATATCCAACTCCACGGTGGTGGAGGTTGGCATGGAATATGAGCATATCCCCTGGTCGGAACTGGAGTTTCTTCTTCTGGGCCCACTTTTGTGCAGTGGACGTCTCTTTGAACGTAGGGAGATGATGGGTTCCCGGAACAACCTCAACCTCAGCATCGTCGAAATAGATGAGGCATGTGTAGATGGGGATGAGCTCCTGGTCCGTGTGGTTGTAGATGTCTCCGTGATGTAGGGCGGCGTCGGTCGAGTTGTTATTATCGCTAAAGCGAAACTTTCCGTAGATCGGGTTTGGTATCACGGGAACGGCGTTGTTGATGGCAGGGAGCATCTGCGTGTCAATGTATCTTTTCATGGCATGGTAATCAACAGTCCCATCCTGGTTTACCGCCTGCAATCCAGCTCCCGAATTCTGGTCCCAGACTCTGTCGATCTTGTAGTAGCCTTGGCTGTGTAACTGTTTGATGGGGTTCATGTAACCTATGTCTCGAAAATACATCTTTTGTAGTTTGGTATCCTTATTACTCAAACCAGAAGTGTATTTGGGATTGATCCTTGGTGGGGGTCTCATTTCTATATTAAAAACAAATTCTTTGTCTACGAATAACAATGAATCATTTTTATGTCAAGGGTGTCTCTAGACACGGCTATGGGGAGGGTGTCCTGTATATAATACAGACTCAAAATGGAATGTCGTAGAGGGTGGGTGTAATAAAATATGGAAAATTGTGGAGTAAATATAATTTCCATAGCTCCACCTGAACTTCTCCTATGGAAAATGCCCAAAATCATGAAAATTATATTTGTCCCACATATCCCCATAGTCTATACCCACTTGGTCCAGGCTTCAAAGCCTGTTTGAATTTTGATTATATCAGCAAGGAATCTGAAGAAGAGTTGAGATCTTGGCTTGAATGTGACATGAAAAATACATATTCTTCAAGATTGACTTAAAAGTTCGGAAGAGGAGGCCATTGCATGAGCTACTTGTCTGAACTAGTTTGTGACCTCGTTTATCTGAGAGATGTACTGATGAGATCGGATCCCGATTCACCTCAATGGTACTCTGCAGCGATCATGAGACGAGGGTTACTTGAGTTTTACCTTGCTGCTGACCCTCACTTTCGTCATGTCATGGATAAAGACCCTACAAGTGTGATCTGTGTATTTGACATTTAAATTACTTCTTTATGCGCGCCTTGCCCGCCTTAGGCTTTTTCTTCTGAGTGATTCTTTTAGGTTTCCCACTGGACGAAAGACCCAGTGCAAGTAGGGGGTCGAACATCGTGTGCTTCGCTACTTTAAGACCAGTGCCAGCAACAGCCCCCACCGCATTTGGTAGTGCAAGAAAAAAGCTAGTGCCTCCTCTGGAGACCTGCCTTGGCAGGCCTGCTAAGCCATTTAGGTGACGTCCGACCACCGGAACCCTCTTTGTGACTTTGCGAAGGGCTCTCGTAGTAGGCCGTACAACTGCATTCACTGTGTTCCCTGCAAACTTGACACCTGTCCTGTATGTCTTCTTTGCCCTCTTGGCAATTTTCGTAATCGGCATTGTATATATTACAATTAGAAAAATGTTTTCATAGAGTAATGAAAATGAATGATAGTCAAGTGCTTACATATGTCACCATAGCAGCACTTATAGGATTCGGTATCTATAGAAAGAACTATACGCCCACTAGTGCATCCGAATCTTTGTCCAGGGACGGTGAAGCATACGCACTTAGCGTGCCACCTACGCGTAGCCCTCCAGACGCGTCTGACTTACTCACAACAAAACCAAAATCTTCTTACCTAACTGGAAAGCAACATGTCGCGAAGATAGCATATCAGCTAGAACAGAGTCTCGATCCCAGCGAGTCCATAATACAGGTACATGATTACTCTAATTCTCCCGGTGGAGACGGTATTCAACATACATTTGACGTCACAACTTTCAACAGTTCGAGTACTCAATCTCTTACGAAACGAATACAATGCCTTGAGAAGGGTAACTCAGTAGAAATTCTAAGCGAACAAATCATGTCACCTATAACTGGATCAATAATGACACAAACGCATGTTATGGATGATGTATCAGATCTTCTTATTGATAATATGGAATCAGAAGGAGATGTTAAGTTTGTTAGAGATAAATATGCATTTGTGAAGAAAGAGGTACTGCCACAAGAACCTACACCACTAAGCTCAGAATGCACAAGACAACTTAATGAAGACACAATAACTGATGCATGTAAGACACAATTGAACCTTTATTCACGATCAATGGCAGAATACAAAAGACAAGTAAACGAATCTAGAGAAAATGCAACATTTACCAGACGTCGCATAGGTTTTGCTCCTATGAATGATAAAATAGAAGACTCTCAAAAATACCCATTTTCTCAACCACAAACTTTTGGTTTCGTTGCACATGAACAAGCACCCATAGACTACTCATCAATTTCAACTTTGAAACCTCTTAAAGATGAGAATTTCTTTAATTCACTGGCATTGGAAAACTCTTCACTCGCGATTCAATATGGATGAATGTGTGTAGCACTTGTGACTGAATGTGCCTCTTGTAGAGTGTACGCCCTGAGTTGTATAAAGACAAGAAACAAAGGATTGTGACAAATACGACCAACAATCGGTACGTGGTGGAGCAGCACATGAACGTGTTTGGCAAAGAGTTGATTGATCACATAAGTCCCGAGCAGATACTTACTGACCTATGTGGTTCCCCATCTGTCTCTTCTTGTCTCTTCTTGTCTCTTCTTGTTTCTTCTTGTTTCTTCTTGTTTCTTCTTGTTTCTTCTTGTTTCTTCTTGTTTCTTATCTTTTCTTATCTTATTTCTATTTAAGAAAGAGAGATAGTACTAGAGTCATTCGCCTACGGGGAGTCCCTTGTGCCTTGTGATCAGGACCAGGGGGAAACGTGATAGAAGAGGTATGCATTCACAGAATCGATCTTGTTTTCGTAACAATGAAATACAATTTGACCTCGCAACTTAAGGTCACACTTGGCTCGGTGCCGACGGAGAACCACCTAGGTCCGATCACCTAAAACAGACTAATAATCACGAGCACAGCCGTTCTTGTGGGCGTACTCGAGGCAGTCGAGGTGGCCGCCCCTCGCCGCGGCCGCGCATGTCGAATTGTCCCACGGGCAGCCGTGGCCGTGCAAGTACTTGAGGCAGTCGAGGTGGCCCCATTCCGCCGCCGCCATGCACGTCCACTCGTTCCACGGGCAACCGTGTTCGTGCAAGTACTTGAGGCAGTCGAGGTGGCCGCCCCTCGCCGCATCCGCGCACGTCGAAGCGTACCACGGGGAGCCGTGGCCGTGCAAGTACTTGAGGCAGTCGAGGTGGCCGCCGCTCACCGCATCCGCCATGCACGTCCACTCGTACCACGGGCAACCGTGCTCGTGCGCGTACTTGAGGCAGTCGAGGTGGCCGCCTCTCGCCGCATCCGCGCATGTCAAATAGTCCCACGGGCAGCCGTTCTCGTGCGCGTACTTGAGGCAGTCGAGGTGGCCGCCCTCTGACGCGGCCGCGCACGTCCAAGTGATCCACGGGCAGCCGTTCTCGTGCGCGTACTTGAGGCAGTCGAGGTGGCCGCCCCTCGCGGCCGTATTGCACGTGTCCTGGTACCACGGACAGCCGTTCTCGTGCGCGTACTCTAGGCAGTCGAGGTGCCCCCCTTTAGCCGCGGCCGCGCACGTCAAAGCGTCCCACGGACAGCCGTGGCCGTGCGCGTACTTGAGGCAGTCGAGGTGGCCGCCCCTCGCCGCTGCATTCGCGCACGCCTCATTGTTCCACGGGCAGCCGTGCTCGTGCGCGTACTTGAGGCAGTCGAGGTGGCCGCCCTTCGCTGCGGCCTCGCACGTCAAAGGGATCCACGGACAGCCGTGGCCGTGCGCGTACTTGAGGCAGTCGAGGTGCCCCCCTTTAGCCGCGGCCGCGCACGTCAAAGCGTCCCACGGACAGCCGTGGCCGTGCGCGTACTTGAGGCAGTCGAGGTGGCCGCCCATCGCGGCCGTATTGCACGTCCGAACGTCCCACGGACAGCCGTGGCCGTGCAAGTACTTGAGGCAGTCGAGGTGGCCGACCGCCGCTGCATTCGCGCACGCCTCATTGTTCCACGGACAGCCGTGCTCGTGCGCGTACTTGAGGCAGTCGAGGTGGCCGCCCGCCGCTGCATTCGCGCACGCCTCATTGTTCCACGGACAGCCGTGCTCGTGCGCGTACTTGAGGCAGTCGAGGTGGCCGCCCACCGCCGCGGCCTCGCACGTCCAAGCGTTCCACGGGCAGCCGTTCTCGTGTGCGTACTTGAGGGAGTCGAGGTGGCCGCCCACCGCTGCAGTCGCGCACGTCAAAGCGTTCCACGGGCAGCCGTGATCGTGCAAGTACTTGAGGCAGTCGAGGTGGCCGACCGCCGCCGAGCACGTCGAAGAGTCCCACGGACAGCCGTTCTCGCGTGCGTACTTGAGGGAGTCGAGGTGACCCCCTTCAGCCGCGGTCGCGCACGTGTCCTCGTTCCATGGACAGCCTTGCTCGTGTGCCCACTGCAGCAGCGTCACG
>Ga0209716_1000553_pt1 | contig 34580 bp, 31 predicted proteins | sample COGITO_mtgs_1205_FD_184811 | JGI IMG/M metagenome (GOLD analysis project Ga0209716, IMG submission 184811) | Pelagic marine microbial communities from North Sea - COGITO_mtgs_120531 (SPAdes) (version 2) | ecosystem: Environmental > Aquatic > Marine > Epipelagic ...
CAATTGAAGTCGATGGAAAGTTTACAACTTGGAATTCTGATCTGCTCAAAGAAAGCCTTGCAGGTATTGGAATCACCGATGGCGCACACCTGACCCTACACAGGCCTATCATAGCATGTGGAGGGTTTCCCGATTCCTTCACAATAGGCCCCATTCAATCAATACCTGAAGTGATCATTGGTCCGATTCAGCCAATACCCCAAATCATGATTGGTCCAATTCAGCCAATCCCACAGCCAATAATTGGGTATGATGATTTAAGCGATTTAGCACTGTTTCGAATCGTATTGCTGAGCAATTTGAGAATGTCGGCCTATACACGCCCAAATATCCTCGCTGCAATTCAGGAAAAAAAGAAAAAAGGTGGTGTCATTATGACCCTAAGTGCTCTTATGCGAAAAGCAATTAAATCGACCCCTTTAGGCGAAATCCCCCAAGCAAATTTGGTACTAACTTGTTCCGAGAAAAAAGGAACGAAACTTGCATTGCACCTGCTCCACTCAAATCCCGAGTTCGGAGAGTTCGATTCAGATATTAACGTGTTCGAAATGATAGACACCAGATGCAAAGAATGTGGACAAAAGTTTACTCCGAATTATAATCTTAGGAACTAGTTCAAAATTCATCAGTTGAGTTTAAGTAAAGATTGACGTTAGCATGGCTATGGCCATAGCATTTACCGTAAAAGACACCATCTCGCAAGCAGAAGCACCAGTTCAGAATGTTGATGAAAATATTTCACTGCAAGAGTTTCTAACAACCCTTGAACAAAGTGGCTTTGGTCCATTTTCTGAACTCTCATCCACATCGGCAATTGAAGTCGATGGAAAGTTTACAACTTGGAATTCTGATCTGCTCAAAGAAAGCCTTGCAGGTATTGGAATCACCGATGGCGCACACGTGACGCTACACAAGGAACAAAAAGTTGCTTGATGGGTGATTGAATGGGTGCAATGTTGAGTGACTCGCTTTGGAAGCAAATACTCGATAAGCAAATCAGGAATCTCAATTCGATACAAGAGATCTCAAACATCGATCATGGCTATGCAAACAAACCATCTCCTATTCCATTAGGCTATGGTCGTACTTGGAAGCATATTGGGTTTCAAAGAATTGTGATGGACTTAAATTGCTGCGCTGTGATGGATTGTAACCCAAGAAATAAGCAAAATAAATACATCATAAACCCATTAGAGGAACGAAACATAAAAGTGAGCAAAAAACATAAACTCGAAATCATGTTTCCACGTGGTTATCCTCATGACGAGGTGTTCTGGGGTGTTTTTTTCCATGGTGAGGTCCCGATGTACCCTAATATCGCAAAACTCGACGGTAACGGCCTTACAGCTTTCAGTAAAGATACGCCACTTGGCGGACCTCATGTAGGAACCTTGTGCATGGGCATTGATGAAGCATCAAACGACATCTCTGCCATCGTTAAAAGCTTGATCTCATATCTTAAATTTCAAGACAAAGATCAACATACGCCAATTTCTGCTGGGGGGCGAAATGACAAAGGTTTTGACCACCCACTGGCGGACCACATGCTCATGAATTTTGAGGTTCTAAAGAAGGCGGTAGAAAAATGCTCACAAACCAACCCAAAACCGATAGATTTTGGTTCAAAGAAATTAGATCCAATTATTTTTTGAGGAGGGCTATTTAATGGGCGAAGAAAGAATGAATTTAAGCGATCTAAAATCATCTGGTGTTAAAATATCCAACAAACTATCACAACCTGCAACTTTCAAAGACATGACTGTCACGTTCATCAATCATAACGGAAAAATGTTTACATCTGCAATGGATTTACCACCCGACATAACAATCGAGGCAGTGAAAAACATTGGGCGAACAGTGCTAGAAAGTATCGATCCAAAAAACCGGCCTACGACAGACCGTTTAGTGGCCCTGGTTGAGTTAAAACAAGATATCACTATTTCCGATGTAAAACGCATTGTCATCTTCGACATTGAATCCCTCACTGCAATGTTAAACGGGTGATTCTTTGAATAAAAGGACTGAAGTAAAAGTTCTTGCTTCGAAAAAAAACTATGTTGAACCATATAAAATTTCGAATTTCCACCACGATAAAGTTCCCGATTTAGATGGGGGATATGTTTCTCGGCAATCCAAGGATGTCGACAAAAGGTTTGAGCCCTCAGAAATCATGCCACTCTTATCCGAAAGCAATCATATTCAATTAGATGCCAAACCTTTGTTACAAGACCCAGTAAAGGAAGGGTTACGAATTCACCCGATTGAAGTTGTCATCGATCAGGGAGTGGTGGAAGCTATGCATGAACAAGCACTAGTCGCGTGCGACGGGGCTGTCACTTCGAAAAAGGAGACTGGAGGGTTTCTTGGAGGGCGAATTTGCCGAGACCAAAAAGGCCGTTGCTGGGTTCATGTACAACTTTCAGCTCACAAACCAAGTTTGATCGGAACTGAGGCCGAATTGACGTATTCGCCCGAATTCCAAGGAGCATGGCGTAGTGAAATAAGCCGAAAAAATCTTGACTTCGTTGGTTTTTGGCATTCCCATCCCACCTATCAACCATTTCAAAGTGACAATCGAGTATGGGCCGCAGGGGCTGATGTACAAACAACATACGAACTGTGTAAAGGGTGGTGGGAAATCGCACTCGTAATCGACCCTTTCGTACCATCTTCAGAATCAGCTTGCATGATCGGTGCCTACCGTATTGTTCGTCCAAACATGTTTGGCTCAAATATACAGGACGGTTTTTCAGAGGATGACAATCCTGAACCTATCGGATGGAGATCGGTGAATTTTGCAATTAGTGGAGCAGGTTCTATGGGGGAAGAAGAATGAATACATCATCGGTTGTTTTCGAAGATGAGCGAGGGGTCGCTCACGAAATAACTGAACGCAATCAACGCGTGTACTTTGGACGTACTGCCATTTGCAATTCATGTACCAAAGAAGTAATTTTCCGTGAACTTCCATGGTCGTGCCAATTGTGTGGGTCTACTGAGCCACCTACACTTCAAAATCGTCCAGCTGATTGGTGGAACCAACCAATGCTGGAAGCATCCAATGTGTTAGTTATTGGTTGTGGTGCAGTTGGAAACGAGACCGTGAAAAACCTTGCATTGTTAGGGATTAAAAAATTCACTTTAGTGGATTTTGATAGCATTGAAGTGCATAATTTAAACAGAAGTATTCTGTTTCATGAAGGGGCAAGAAACGCTACCGACTCATTGTATAAGGTGGACGTCATGGCAGAAGCCCTCTACATGATTGATCCATCAATCTCTGTTAAGCCCTTGAAAACAGGCGTGCTTGACCCTCGCTCTAAAGAAAAACTCCGAAGAGGCGAACTGGATTGGAAAGAACCACCTTTGGATGCCGAACGACTAAAACTCCTAGCATTGGAACACGATATTTGTATCATTGCCACAGATGGACTTTCTCCAAAAGTGTTCGCGAGCCGACATCTATACCACACTTTACCAATTGTACAAGGTGCCATGAACTCTCGAGGAACTGCTGCCTCGGTGCGCTCGTCACTGCCTTTGACAAATGCTTGTATCATTTGCCCAACTCTTGCAGAACCACAACAACGTTACAAAGACGGTGCAAAAAAAGGAGCAACAGATTGGCGTGCTTTTGAAGATGAAGTGGGAGAAAATCCTTGCCGGTTTGCTGCTGCTGCCACTGGTGCATTGAGTTTCGCTCACACCACGGCCATGCTAGGTGCCGCAATGGCTTCTCAAGCAATCATTATACTTCATGGGTGGCCTGATTTCGCCCTCTCGGAGTTCAAGGACTGGCCCAGAGCAGTACCCCTTCCACTCTGGAACGAGGTTGGATTGATGTCTCCACTATCACCAGGGGGTGACAATGGACCGATCACCAGTCGTTATCTTCCAATCAGCTTGCAAACTGATACTCATGGTAATGCAGAGTGTTACAACTGTCGAGGAGGGGCTCTAGGTACTGTCGGAGGATTGGCATTTAGAGGATTGTACCTTTTAGAAATCGCCTCTAATGCCGGGAAAAAAGTACCACTTCACTTAGACAAAGGTCGAACGCCTCCCCGCACCGAAGACAACAAAGGCCATGAAAAACCGGACCTGACCATACAATTTTGAGGGATTCCATGAGCAAAAATCCACAGACGGAGAATATTCTAGAAGAGGGTGTGATTAAGTCCTTGATGAGCGATTTGTTAGGGGACATGACCTCTTCTGAAACTGTTTCCTCATTTACTATTGGCGAGAAGAAGATGAAAATCGAGATTGCTGAAGTGGAGGACCTTCCCCTGTTGACTATCGTGTTAAACTCAGCGTCTCAACACAGCCTTGGTCTGTTGGAGGAAAGTTCTACGGAGAGGAGAACAAATAATCCCGGCTCTGAAGGTACTTTGCCTCCGACAACTATTGATGAAAATGATAAAACTAAGATTAAAAAATCCAAATCAATTTGGTTCTTGAATGGTGAGCCAAGGTTGTCACCTGGTTTCCTTGCCTCTAAACCACCCTATCCTCACTTAAGACCGAGTAAGTTACCATTCAGAGATCATTATCCCCTCTCATTAAGGGAACTCAAAAAAAATAAACAAACCAAATCGCTGAAAAAATTATCATTTTACGTTCCAAAAAGAAGAAAATATTCACGCCTCAAGTTCTCCAAACATAGAACATCTAAAATCTCCGGTTGGAAAAAACTAAAGCCATACAGTCCGATTATACCTAATCCTTTCAAACACAAAACTCTATTGTTATCCTTTACCCACTCCGAAGTAAACCTCCATCTTACAACAACCCCTCTAACACAAGTTCCTGTGAAGCATAAATACACTGTGAATATTCAAATTTCTAATTCGAAGAACCCTCGCATAAAAAATTTGCGCATTGACATCAATTAGTCATCTACGGATAGAGGTCAAGATTCGACTTAACTTTGGCCCATTTTTGGTCGATGTTAGGTTAAACTTCGTGCGAAAAGTCTGCAATGAGACTGGTCGCCTCTCCGATGAGTCCTGCTTGGAGCAAAGCGTGAGCCGACCGAATGGTTGCTTGGAGTTGAGTCACTGGTGTTTTGGGAGCGGAGACTGGTACGTCCGCCAAAAGCCTCTTGTTGAGTGTCATTTTGTGATGCTTTCAGTTTGACCAATCAATGAATCAACGCTCATTGAAAGCGATTTCAAACAAGAAATCAGACGGTTCGTGTGAAGGCTTGGATGCCGGTGATGTAGCGTCCAAGGATCAAGTTGTGAATGTCATGGGTGCCTTCGTAGGTTTTGACCGACTCAAGGTTCGCCATGTGTCGCATCACCGGATATTCATCAAGAACACCATTTGCGCCGTGGATGTCACGTGAAACTCGAGCGATTTCAAGAGCAATGTCCACATTGTTCATCTTCGCAAGCGAGATTTGCTCATTGAACCACGTTCCTTCGTCTTTCTTTCGACCGAGATGGTAGGCCAACAGTTGACCCTTCGTGATCTCACGGAGCATCCAAGCCAACTTGTTCTGGACCAGTTGATAGGAAGCGATTGGGTGATCAAATTGAATGCGGGACAAGGCGTAGGTCTTAGCGCTGTGGAAACAGGCCATTGCAGCACCTAAAGCGCCCCATGAAATTCCAAATCGAGCGTTGTTCAAGCAGGAGAAGGGGCCACGGAGTCCCTTGACGTTTGGAAGCATTCTGTCCTTTGGAATTTTGCAGTCTTGGAAGACGAGTTCACTGGTGACGGATGCCTTTAGGGAGTGCTTTCCTTTCATCTCTGGAGCGGAGAATCCCTCATCGTCTTTCTCAACAATGAAGCCTCGAATAACGCCATCAAGCTTGGCCCAAACTACGGCAACATCAGCAATGGTTCCGTTGGTGATCCACATCTTTGCCCCGTTGAGAAGGTAATGGTCGCCCATGTCTTCTGCCTTGGTGATCATGTCACCAGGATTGGAACCATAATCTGGTTCTGTGAGTCCGAAGCAGCCAATCCATTCACCGGATGTCATCTTTGGAAGATAGTGGTTTTTTTGTTCTTCAGAGCCAAAGTCCCAGATTGGGTACATGGCTAGCGAGCCTTGAACAGAGGCAAAGGAACGCAATCCTGAGTCGCCTCGCTCGAGTTCTTGACAGATGAGGCCGTAGGCAACATAGGACAATCCGGGGCACCCATAGCCCTTGAGAGGTGCGCCGAGCACACCCATTTCACCAAGCGCAACACGCCATTCATCAAGGAAGATTCCTTCTGCGCAAGCATGCTCAATTTTGGGAAGAACTTCTTCATCAACCCAATCACGAACCATGTCACGGATCATGATTTCTTCTTCAGTCAGGAGACTTTCAATGTCGTAAAAATCGACGCCTTCGTATGGTTCCATTGGACCCTCTCATCTCTTTGTGAGCATAGGCGCTTCAAGAACCTAACCCCGTGAACGTTGGGTGAATTCGATTCACGCCTTTTTCCGGCCTCGCCAATTCATGTACAGGTTTTGCAAGGTTTTGCTGTTCATGTAAATCAAGCCAAGCACGGTTCCTGGCACGGCCACCACCACGGCAGTCAAGACAGCCATGGTCATCAGGCTGTTGTCAACCTCGACAGGTGCTTCGGGGGAAAACGAAACGATGTTTCCGAAGGAAGTAATGATGAATCCATGACGTTGGTCAGTTTCCCAAACAAAGGCAATGCTTCGACCTGCGACCACTGAATCCCATTCCGCTGCGTCTTCAGCTAGGATTTGCGTGAAGGCTTCAGAAATGAGGGGTTGTTGGCGCACCGTGGCGAAGGGTGCCATGTGGATCAAAGTGCTGCCATCATGACCACGAGAGACGCTCGTAAAGTCGCCGTTAAGGGTCCCAAATTGCATCAGATTTTCGGTGGTTGATTGACCAGGTGAGATGATGTCCAAACGAATCGCTTGAGTTTTGAGGCCGCTGGCAAAACCAACGCATTCATTGAGGGTCGGGTCGGCACAATCAACACCAATCCATGTGCTTGAACTCGTGCCGGCAAGGTAGGTGACTTCATGCGTTTGATCAATGACTGCAAGTCCGTCAGTTAAGGTAGCAACGATGCAAATGTTTTCTTGGCGATGACATACGAGATCCGTGATGGCTGAATTGAGCGTGTCGTTGAGTTGAACAAATCCTGTTCCCTCTGAGAATTGCCAAATGCTACCGTCAACCGCTCCAAAATAAGCGTAATCACCGGCTGGGCGCCATTCAACGGCAGTGAGGTTGAGCCCAAACACCGTACCTGATCCGGCAACAGGGCCGATGCTGTAGTCGGATGAATCATACCTCATGGCCATACCAAAATCGCCCGCCATAAGTGCAGTGTTGCCTCTTGGATGCCACGCAACATCTTGGAAGGCTTGAGAACGACCTGAATTCAGTTCAATATCGTCACCACGGTCCCCTGCATTTTCAGCCGAAAGAAGACGGGCATAGCCCTCCTCACCAGCGATTAACACGTGAAGACCATCCGGTGAAACTGCACCGGCATGGATGCCCAAATCATTGTCCTCAAGCGTGTCTTCAAGCTTGAGTTCGATGACCGATTCTGTCTCTGCTGGAACGCTTGGGACCAGCATCAAAAGCAGCATTGCCGAGGCGATGAGCATCCTTCGCATGATTTGGCCAGCGGCCTTGAGAACTAAATCCCTCCGACGAGGTCCTACCTCAGGGCCAACGCCAAAATGGGACCCTACCTTACGGTGAGCCTTATGTTCAAGAGCGGTTTGGAGTGGGTATGGAGCGATTCGCAGTCAAGCGTGGTTTACAAAAGAAAATGGGCGGAAACGCTGGCCTTTCACAACTCGCAGCACAATATTTCACAGATCTTCAAGTCAACGCAGATGGCGTCTTCACTGGTTCATTTGGAATCATGACACGAATCAGCGGTGAGTTTGACGCAGACGGAAAACTCGCCCTCGATGTTGAGCAACTCAAAGGATCGGATTTGACTGCTTTTTTGAGCGCAGATGGTGGCCGAGAACAAGCCATGGATTCCCGCCGAAGGTACTCCGCATTTTTGGACGAAGCCACGGGGTACACACCAAAACAACGAGGCGACAAAGCCAAGGAAGAAGCAAAGAAATTCTCGAAAGCACGTTCTGCCATCAAAATGGCGAACAAAACCATGGAAATGAGTTCAAGCCTGACTCAAGAAACGATTGACAAAGCAAACGCAATGATTGCCGAACTCGAATCAATGATTGAAGAAGGCACTGCACCCTCTGAAGGGAAGGTCAAGAAACTCAACGATCTCCTTTGAGACCTAAATGGAGGGAATGGCATGGACATCAACGCCATCCTTGAACCGTTCATGGAACAATGCCCGCGCATCGCTGAACTCGATGATGCGGCACAACACCGACTCGCCCTCATGGTTGGAAGCGTCGATGAAACCGTCGGAATCAACCATCTTGTTGATTGTCTAGCAGACAAATCCAGCCTTGGTGGAGACGGAACGATTCGCTGCTATGTTGGTTTTGAACCGTCTGGAAAGGCACACATCGGTTGGAAGGTGTTGTCTCTTCAATTGCGACGGATGCTCGAAGCGGATGCAAATGTGTTGATTTTCTTAGCCGACTGGCATGCGTGGGTCAACGATAAATTCAACGGAGTCATGGATGATATTCAGACCACTGCCACCTACATGGAAGAGACGTTCAGAGCCCTGTTAGGCCACCCAGAAGAAGGCGATGGCCCCGGACAATTGCGTTTCCTCTGGGCCTCCGAATTGATGGACAATGGCGATTACTGGGCACGTGTGCTTCGGTGTTCAAAAGGTGCAACCCTCGCAATGGTCAGAAAGACATTCACCATCATGGGGCGGGATGAAGCCTCTTCAGATCACGACCTCTCCAAATTTTATTATCCAGCCATGCAGGCAAGTGACATTTTCGAGTTAAACATCGATGTAGCCCTTGGAGGCATGGACCAAAGAAAGGCACACATGTTCATGCGAGATGTGGCCACAAAATGGAACTGGCCAAAAGCAACCTGTTTGCACACCCCAATCATTTCCTCCCTCAAAGCCACAGGAACCCGGATGGAGAGTTTCGATCATAAGATGAGCAAATCTGACCCCTCGGGAGCCATTCTCTTGCACGATGCGGAGAACATCTTACGAAACAAGATGAAAAAGCACGCATACCTTAATCCCGAAGACGAACATTCTCCAGTGTTCGAATTGGCTGAACATGTGGTCTTGCCAGAGTGGGGAGAGATTGTCGTCACACCGAACCCTAAATTTGGCGAACCTTCCACTTGGACCGACTTAGCCGCATTCAAGGCTGCAATCCAAGAGGGAACATTGCATCCACTCGATGCAAAATTAGGCGTTGCAGCCGGCATTAGCCGAGGGTTAGAGGCTGTTGCTTCTCACTTCGAAGCACACCCAGAATCACTCGAGGCAGTCAACCGATTGCGAACCTGAGTTACTCTTCGTGAAGAGAAAATCCCTCTTCGATGCTGTGCACGTCAAGTCGTAGAATGCGACGTGTGTCGCGCAGGTAATCACGAGAGGGGAGGTGGTCCACCCCAATGGTTGCGTTCACAGTGAGGCACTGACCTGGTTTGAATTGATCCACATATTCATCGGAAACAACCGCCATGATGGTCGGTACATCCTCAGGTGCATCATCACCCATGAGGCTCGTTGGGTCAAACAGTTCCATGTATTGCACATCTTCGTAGTAATTTCGCTCGAGGTCCATGTTGATGTTTCGACAATCTGGAACCTCCACTGGGTCAGCCCCTTCCATCAGCATAGCACGAGCTTGTTTGTAGCACAGCGGGCATGTTTCAGCCTTCTTTCTTGCTCGTGCGAGTTGCTCATCAATCAACCACTCATGCTTACAGGTTCGGCATTGGTAAGCGGATCGCTTGAGCCACCCCATGGCGCGACTTGAACTGTGAACCACGGCATCAAAGCGGAGGAAACGGGTGCGGTCGCGCATCCGAAGGTCGGTGATGTGGTAGCGATTCAGTTCAGAGAACCCAATCACTCGAATCACTGGTCGTGGAATGAGGTTGTGGAGCGCGAATTGCTCTTCGAGGACTGCTGTTCCAAATTTGATGCAGGTCGTCCTGTTGCTCATGAAGGCGATGCCTAGGCCTTTGTGTTGATTCAACGCTTCCCATTGAATCTCAAACCCCCAGACGCTGTCCTCGATTTCACCAAGGGCGGCGAAGTCGGCTTTACAGTTGGTTTCAAAGAAGGTTCGCCAAGCAGCGAGGAGTCTCATTTCTTCAGCGGTTGGTTCGGTGGGTTCTTGACTCGACATGGAACTTGAGCCCTCATGCGACGGCTATCAAAGGTTTCGGTATGCTTGTAAAATCCAGACCCGTGAGAAGAACTTGGGCAAGGCTAAGGTTCATCAATCCCGTTCATGTCGAACAGGTTGTCCCCTCAATGAGGAGGAGCGTGCCACCCATGACAAAGATCGTTGTTCTCGTGAAGCAAGTGCCAGACACAAATGCCAAAATCGTCGTATCAGGGGACCGTGTGGACCTTTCTGCTGTCAAGAAAGTGATGAGTCCTTACGACGAATTCGCTGTTGAAACTGCCCTTCGACACCGGGATGCTTCTGGTGGCGAAGTCATTGCCCTCACCTTGGGTGGAGCCGGCGCTGACAAGGTCCTCAAAGACGCGAAAGCCATCGGCGTTGACCACATCGTACGAATCGACTGTGAACAAGAACTTGATTCTAATGCTCTTCAATCCGCCCTTGCTTCAACCCTCCAAGAACTGGGCGCTGAAATCGTGTATTGTGGAAAATCCGCTGCCGACACCGGAGCGGGGTCCACCGGCCCTGGAGTCGCTGAGCGACTCGGTTGGGCCTCTGCCTCCAATGTAATCTCCGTTGGATTTGATGGTGGATTAACCGTCGTTGCTCCAAGCGATGGCGGCAATGCTCGAATGTCCGTCAACACACCAGCAGTGATCACCTGTGACAAAGGCGATATCAAAGTTCGAAAGCCAAACGTCAAAGGCATCATGCAAGCCAAGAAGGCACAAGTCGAAGTGAAAGCTGCGGCCATCCAGCCTTCAAGCGTCACCATTGTCGCACACAGCATGCCACCTGCGAAGCCAGCTGGCAAGTCCTACGAGGGTGGAGCAGCTGCTGCAGAAGTAGCCAACTTGCTTCGAGACGAGGCAAACGTAATTTGAGGTGAAACCATGACTGAACTAATTGTAATTGCTGAAATCGCAAAAGGAACCATCCACACAACCACATCCGAACTCGTGACCGCTGCCAATGCACTTGGTGGCTCACCAATGATCATCGTACCATGCACCGATGCAAGCGTTGCAGACGCCGCAGGTTCAATCGCAGGTGCAAGCAAAGTCATCGCTGCTAAATCTGATGCTTTCGCTCACTATGATGCTGCTGCTTGGGCTGAGGCACTTGACGCCGTTGCGCCTCAAGGAATCATCCTCACTTCCGCTACACCACAATCAAAAGACCTCGCTGCTCGCCTTGCTGCCCGCCGCAATCTTTCGGTTGTTCAAGACGTGGTCGCTATTCGTGAGAACCAACTTACTTCGCCGGTGTACTCCGGAAAGGCCATGCAAACTGTAGCCATTTCAGGTCCTGCTGTTGTCAGCGTCCGAGCAAATGTGTTCGATGCTGCACCAAGCACTGGGAGCAACGAAATCTCCGTTGTCGACACAACGGGTAACATGGCCACTGCCGTTCAAGAATTCATGGCACGAGCCTCTCAACGCCTCGATGTCGCTGAAGCTAACATCATCATTTCTGGCGGTCGTGGAATGGGCTCACCTGACAACTTCGTTCACTTGGAAGCCATTGCAGACACGCTCGGTGCGGCTGTTGGTGCATCTCGTGCAGCGGTTGATACATGGGAAGCCATTCCTCATTCGATGCAAGTTGGTCAAACTGGAAAAACGGTCAATCCGAACCTCTACATCGCTGTTGGAATTTCCGGAGCGATTCAACACTTGGCTGGAATGCGTTCCTCCAAGTACATCGTTGCGATCAACAAGGATGCAGACGCACCAATCTTCCAACACGCTGACTACGGCATTGTTGCAACCTGGGAAGAAGCACTCCCCGTGCTTCAGTCAACCCTTGCCGGCATGATGGCGTGATCAGGCGTACTTGCCACGCCCGTAAACCCCACCAGGACCTGCCCCCTCACCAACAAAGGGGTTTGTAGCACGCTCATGTCCGATTGTTGTCAAAGGCCCGTGACCAGGATAGACCACTGTGTCCGCTTCTAAAGGCCACAATTGGGTGTGAATTGAGGCAGCAAGAACATCAAAATCACCACCGGTATCCGGTAAATCAGTTCGCCCAACAGAACCGTTGAACAACGTGTCTCCAACAAACAGGTGGTTCGACCCGTCCTCAACCAACAAGTTGAGGCAACAGCCTCCAAGGGTATGGCCTGGCGTGTGAAGAATATGAAATTCCAGCGCACCAAAGCCCATAGTGGATTTAGGCACCAGTGCTTCATCTGCCACAGCCGGAGTTGGAGCGTCAAAACCCCAACGACGTGCTGAACTTTGAGCCAGCGTTTGCAAATATGTGTCGTCGGGGTGAAGGTACCATTTGACCGCATAATGCCTCAATAAATCAGGTATGTGCCCACTGTGATCGAAATGCGCATGGGTGTTTACCAAGGCCACGACCTTTCGTTCGGGCAAGCCTTGTTCACGCGCTGTCATGGAACTGTCTGGACCGTTTGACCAATCAGGACCCCGCCCCTCAAAACGGTCAATCCAAGCAATCAACCGTTCAGGTTCACTGCCTCCATCAATAATGACCGTATCACCTGTTGAACGGTCACTCACAACGGAGCAACGCATCTGCAACGCCCCGACAAAGAAGCATTCGATCCAAGGATCGCTCACGGCCATGGTGAGCCCACAAGCCACCACTTCATCAGTCTAAGCCTGTTTGAGTGTCAGTTGAATGGTATCGCTCGACCATTGCCCTTCGCTGTCGCAAATCCGCAATTCAAATCGGTGCACACCGGTGGATAGACGTACTTTAGCTCGTGCTTGAGTTGCGATTTCTTTCCCGGTTGAATCGACCCAAGACCACATCACAATCCTATTTTGAGGATCATCGGAAGCTAAGCCGTCGAGCAACACAACAGCCGTTCCGTCCTCATCACAGGTGACAACTCGGTCATCACCCGCTTTGGGAATCGGGGCGATTGGAGCAACGACTTCCTCATTCAATGCATCAAACAAGTCCTCATCGGGCATCATCGCCATGCTTGACAATTGGTCATCAAGGTCTTCCAGAAGGCTTTCCGCATCAACATTCAATGTGCCGTGTGCTTCATCTTCTGGAGAGGCGAAGGTGAAATCGTCCAAAGCAGCATGCAGCGAATCAAGCCCGACCTCAGGCGGTTTTTCCATCAGTATGCGTTCTTCTTCCGTAAGTAGGTTACCGACTGAGTCATCAACTCTATAGATTTCTTCAGCCGAGCGTTCTGGTTCTGCGTCTGGCTTCTGAAACCATTCAGTTAGCTCAGAAGGGTCGGCATCTCTTGCTTCAGATTCGAGAGAAAAGAAGCCGATTGGCTCGGGTTCAGTCCAATCGTTTTGATCTTCGCCTGCAAAGAAACATACGGACCCATCGTTGGAAGATTCGAGCAGCATGGGCATGCCTTGATGTTCGATTTTCCATGGTTCTTTCCCCTCTTCAACACCTAAAAGATAGAACCAAGAAGACACGACGACATGGTTTTGACGTACCATGAGGCTTTGCACTGCGAAGCCCGTATTGAGCAACTCTTGGTGTTCATTGTCCTTGTAATGGGTGACATTGCCGTTGTCAAAGCCGCACACAACACTTCCCAAGCCGGGCGTGATGTGCGTGAGCCGAGTTTTGAGGTCACAACGGAAAAGCAAACCTTGTCCGTTCAAACACCATGTTTCCATCTCAAGGGCTTCCTCTTCCCCATCGACAAGAGCGTAGCCTTCACGGCCAATGATGAGATGACCTGAAGCGTCCATGCCAAGGGCAGTGATGGATTCCCCGACCTCGCCACGAACTGGGCGGTCCCAGACCACCTGTGAACCCTTCAACGCCTTGACTGAGCCGTCTTCATGAGACAAGACCAAAAATTCTCTCACATACATAGCGTTGAGAATTCCTTCAAATTGAGAGGTTAAGTCGGTTGCCGAGCCATCATAACCAATGCGCAAAAGGCGCCCCAGCGCATCGACCACCGCCATATCGGTCGGGCCCTTATGGAGAGAAAAACCGCCGCCAGCCACAGGTACATGCCAATCCACTTCACCCTCTTGATTCACGCAAGATAGACCCTCAACATCATCGAGAACATAGGCACGTTGACCCCGTGAGCACAAACCAACAACAGTTCCCGAGGAATGCCAGATTCCTTGGACATCCAAAGTCTGGTCTTCACCCACCGTGGCAAGCGATACCGATCCGCTTTGATCCGCCCAAGATAGAAATTGGCCGTTGGATGAAAGGCAAAGCTGAGCGACCTTATGTTCCGGTTTGAACGCAATATGTGCGGCCCGAGTCATCACCATGTGATTCACACGGGACGCGACTCAATTAACCTCATCCCTTGGCTGTGAAGGAGTTCAAGAATCAATCCATGATTCACAATCCGGGTGCAGCGGGTGATGAAGTGGATCAAGAATATGCAGGTATAACTGCTCTTTTTCCAATTCTGTCCAACCCATCAATGGTTCCAACGTACACAAGGGTGTGGTTTTGATTGCGCTTTCTCGCTGCTGGATATAAGGCGCTGCATCGCTTAACTCAAGGCCGGAAACGCCCCAAGCCGGTCGTTCATGGCTCGTGCCCTCCTCGTCTCGCATCCTTGAACGACGACCAAGGTAGGGGTCCCATGCCTTGAGGATCTGAACATATTCCTCTTTTGATTCAAGCACAGGAAGGATTCGAGTGCCTCTGCGTAAAATCAGGAAGGCACTCAAAAAGTCATCAAGCGTTCGAACACAGGCAACCACATCCCCTTGCACACCAGCAGGTAACCCACCGGGTCCATCTGAGCGCGTTTCGATGTGAGCGATTTGGTTTGGTTCGAGGATCATCCGGTACCAACGATCAGGATGACGAAGGTCGACCTTGAGGGTTGAGTCCAAATCACAAAGCGCAGCACCAAGCGCAGCGGAATAAGTGATCGTGTTCCATTCCCCCTTTTTCCCAAGTCGTTTCACTCGAACTCCAAAGGTTCGTTGGTGTCCTTTGAGTGGATCTCCTTCCAACAGTTGCTTTGCGACCTGCTCCGGATCAATGACCTTTCCCAAAGTGGTGACCCGTTCAAAGGCAGCAAGGCCCAATGCATGGGAAAGAAGGGATTCAACCTCATGGACGGGAGCAGTCGAGTACACCATGTCTTGATGGCGTTCTCGCCCTCGTAGCAGAGGGACCTCAGCGTCAACAGCAAGTTGCATGAGGTTCTTACGAAGCGTCTTTTGAAAGGCCCGACGCACGGTTCTTGATTTGAGACCGAGTTCGCCAAATCGAAGAACCCAGGCATGTTGCTTTGCCATACGAAAAGCCTCAGGAGCCGTCGTTGTGCATATCAATCACTTCATCGTCTTCGGACGAACCATGCTTCGCAGCATCGTTTCTTGAGTTGAACAAGCGTTCCAAATAGGCTTCATCAATATCGCCTGTCACATATTCACCGCTAAAGCAACTGGTGTCGAATCGTGTTGGGGGTTTCGGACCGATTGTGGTCGCCTCGACGAGGTCTTCAAGCGATTGATAGAACAGTCGATCGCTGCCGATAATCGTGTTGATTTCTTCAATCGTTTTGCCATTTGCAATGAATTCGGTGATTGCAGGCATATCGATTCCATAGACGTTTGGATAGCGCACAGGAGGTGCAGCTGAGGCGAAGTAGACCTTTGCAGCCCCGACATCTCGGGCCATCTCTATGATTTGAGCGCTCGTCGTGCCTCGGACAATTGAATCGTCAACAAGCAGAATGTTCTTGCCGGAGAATTCGTGTTCAATAGCGTTCAATTTGCGTCGCACGGATTTCTCCCTGAGCGCTTGTCCGGGCATGATGAAGGTACGGCCAACATAGCGATTCTTGACGAAGCCTTCCCTGTAGTCAACCTGAAGAGTTTCAGCCATCTGAAGCGCGGCAATACGCCCGGAATCAGGCACGGGGATGACAGCATCGATGTCGTGGTCGGGCCACGCTTCAAGGATTCGTTCTGCCAACCGCTTTCCTTGGCTCAATCGAGCGTTGTACACCGAAATACCATCAATAACAGAATCTGGACGTGCGAAATAAACGTACTCAAACACACATGGTGCTGCTTCGACGGGTTCAGCGCATTGTCGGTTGAACATGTGGCCCGAATTCGAAATGAATATTGCCTCACCGGGTGCGACGTCCCGGACCACTTCAAACCCAAGAGCGGTGATCGCAACAGATTCACTAGCGACAACCCATTCAGTGCATCCATCAATCTCTCGCTTCCCAAACACCATCGGTCGTATTCCATGTGGGTCTCTAAAGGCCAGCAATCCGTAGCCAGAAAGCATCGAGACACATGCATAGGAGCCTATCACTGCTTCATGGACCCCTTGGACAGCACCAAAAACGGTTTCTATGTCCAGATGTGGCTGTCCATCAATCGACATGTTGGTTGTTCGCTGGTCCAATTCAACGGCCAGCATGTTGAGCAGGAGTTCCGAGTCACTGCTGGTGTTCATGTGGCGATGGTGACGATCGGTCAGCAGTGTTTTGAGTTCCGCTGCGTTGGTGAGGTTACCGTTGTGGGCCAAACTCAATCCATAAGGTGAATTGACGTAAAACGGCTGTGCTTCTGCCCGTGAAGAGGAACCTGCAGTTGGATAGCGCACGTGACCTATGCCGATGTGGCCTTGCAAGCGTCGCATGTGACGGGTGTAGAAGATATCAGAGACCAGACCGTTTGATTTACGAAGTCGAAATTGTCCATCGGCTTCGGTCATGATTCCTGCTGCATCTTGGCCTCGGTGCTGCAGCACTGTGAGGCCGTCATAGATCAATTGGTTGACATGGACGCCGGTTCGTCCTACGATTCCAAAGATACCGCACATGGTCTTGCCTCAACCCAACCAAATCAAGACGCTTTGTAGCCATTGCGCTTTTTGTCCAGCGTAAATTCACTCAAGCCTTAGGACGGTGAGTCTTCTTTGCCCAGCTGTATTTGCGGATGCGAGAAGTTTCGCCGTATCCACATGATGCGCAAACGGACTTTTGCTTGTGGTATGCGTTGCGTCCGCAGCGTCGGCAACGGATGTGGGTGGTCTTCTGACGCTTACCCATGGATGGAGTACCCTTTGACATTGAAACACCTGCTGAACACGCCCACCGACCTCCTCCTTATGAAATCAACGGAGGTGATATTCGCTTTGCCAAGCCAGAATTACTCTTCTTCAAAGGAAGTTTTTCGCGCTTTTTGAGCGGTAATGGTCGCGAAGGTGAGACCGAGCGCCAAACCAAAGGCGAGAATGATCGCCCCTGCTGAAACCAGCATGTGGACGATGTTGTACATGATTTGGGCCCGGATTGATCCATTGTTTTCCATCAGCATGTCAGTGTTGTCCAAAAGGATCACTGAGGTCAAAAGTCCCATGGCTGCAGCCGCGAGCATACCGAACAGAGGTGCAAGCGGGCGTTGGCGTGAATCAGCATAGAAGAACAAATTGCCGAGCAGAACAAGGGACCCGAGTGTGTATGCGGTCAACAAGGCATTTGCAAACCTGGGTAAACTGTCTGCACCTGCCCCAACTGAACCACCGAGGCTCAAGTCGATGGCCAAGAGCGAGAACAAAGGAAGCAGGAAAGCGAGAATCATTGCTCGCCAGGTGAAGACAAGTCGCTCATCATTCAGATTCTTCACCCCCTAAGTTTGCAGACACAATCGCAGCAACATGCTCAAATTCTTTCGAGGTTGGAGGGTGAACTGAAGGTGGCTCTTCCAAAGAACGTTCATGGAGCATGATGACGCCTCCAAACACCAAGATGGCGATGGCAAACCCAGCAGCAGTTCCCAGCAGATCTGCACCGGCAAGCCACAAGTGATATCGGAACGAGCCTGCATCAACAGCCGAACCATCGATGGTCATAGCGAGGACGATCAATGAAAAGGTAAAACCAGAAACAAACCAAAGCACGTTTGATTCCTTCGTTCTACGGTCGCCAATAATACGGAGGCTCAAAGCAGCTCCTGAGCATAGACAGGTCAAGAGCAAGAGGAAGGTCGGCCAGAAGACAAGCCAATACCGGTTGACTTCACCATCGAGACTTGGCGTTAAATTCCACCAATGCATCCCAACAAACCAAACAAATCCGATGATGAACGCCATCACGCCGAGACGGCGATCGCTTTTCGGAAGTTTCCCCACAGCAACATTTCCCGAGAACGCCACAAGGTACAATCCGGCCAAAAGAAGCGCAGCGGGGCCGACCAAAAAGCCAAGCAAATGCCCTGCAGCAACCGAAGGTGATTCTGGAACAGTCCATGGGGAAAGAACAACTCCGGTGAAGCCGAAAAGTGCTAGTGCTTGACCCATCCTCCGCTGCATCGACCCTTTGGAGGACAGCGAAATCCAGGTTCCAAGCGGTATAAGTGCGACAGGAAGCCAGAACCATAGGGCGGCTTGGGCCATCGCATCCATACGGGTGGCTCTCGCTTTGTTCTTATCAATTCAACCCTGAATTCCATGCGCAGTCGCACGATTCCATGGCGGTGGTTGGTGCGGCATGGCTAAATACCCGACTCTTGTGGCCCGAATGCTTAAGGTGCTCTTATGGTGAAAATGCCTCGTCAAGTCAAGCGTTACAGTCCCTCGGCTGGTAAGCATACCATGCATACAGTGGAGCGTGTAAAGAAGAAGCGCGCATCCGAACTTCGCTGGGGTCAGCGACGGTTCCGCCGGGTTATGGCTGGATACCGTGGTTTCCCACGTCCTAAGCCTGATGGCCGTGAAAAGCCAACCAAGCGAGTGAACATTCTCTTCCGTTGCACGGAGACCGGCAAGGCGCATTATGCACCTTGCAAGCGAGCTAAGAAGTTCGAATTGATTGACAAGTGAGTTGACACCTATGGCTAAAAATTTCTTCAAAGTTGCCTGCGCAGACTGCGGCAATGAAACCTTAATCTTCTCTCGTGCTACAACCATCGTTTCCTGCAATGTGTGTGGCGCTACCCTCACCAAGCCATCCGGCGGCAAAGCCGATCTCGTTGGTTGCACTGTCGTCGAAGCACTCGAGTAAGGAGGCTGAGCCTCCATGTCCTCCGAGAAAGCAAAGAACACTCCTTCGGAAGGCGAACTGGTCGTCGTTTCTGTCACGACCGTAAAACAAAACGGAGCCTATGTCTCCCTCGATGAATTCGAGGGCGTTGAAGGATTCATCTTCATTGGGGAAATTGCCAGTGGCTGGGTCAAGAACATTCGAGCGTTTGTTCGAGAAGGGCAGCGCTTGATTTGCAAAGTAATGCGAACAAGAAAAGATGGAACCTCCCTGGAGTTGTCACTCAAATCGGTCTCGGAAGAACGCCGAAGGGACCGATTGCAAGAGTGGAAGAATGAGCAACGTGCTCACCAATTGCTCAAGGTATTGGGTGAAAAGGTTGGATGGAGCCCAGAGGAAATTTCATCCTCAGGCGAGGAACTGAGCGACGCCTTTGGCGGATTGTATTCTGCGTTCGAAGAAGCAGCAATGAATGAAGGTGCGCTGCAAGATGCAGGGTTTGAAGGCGACTGGCTCCAACCTTTCATCGAAATTGCGGTTGAGAACATTATTCCTCCATTTGTCGAAATCCGTGGCACGCTCACCTTGAGCATCAACGCAACCAACGGTGTTGATGTGATCCGTGAAGCATTGCTTGCCGCAGAAGCGTTCTCATCTCCAGAAGAGGAAATCGAAATCACCTGCCATTACAACGGCGCCCCTGAGTACCGTTTGGAACTCAAGGCTCCTGACTTCAAAACCGCTGAGTCACTGTGGGAACAAGTCACTTCAGCTTCGGTCGATCATGTCGTCGCATCTGGCGGCGAAGCAGAAGCCTATCGAGAATGAATCACACACAATGAGGGAAATAAATGGCTCGACAAATCCTTCAACAGTGCAAGACATGCAAAGCATGGTCGTTATCCACAACCTGTTCTTCATGCGGTGAAGTTGCTCAGGCAGCAGCCCCTCTCAAATGGTCCCCGGAAGACAACAGAGCGACCATTCGCAGGAAAATGTACGGTGTAGAAACTCCTGAATGGGTCGATGGGCTCGCTACACTTCCTTCGCTTCAAGACATGAAAGACACCCATGTCGCTTCCGAAGAAGAGTGAGTGCTCGCCTTCTGAATCAACAATCGAAAACAGGCCCTACGGCCTTGGTTCAATGTCAAACATTATAGCGCGGCGCGAGTCGTTCGAGCGTTTATGGGATTGCACATCGAATGGAGAAAGCAGCCCAACATCCTCGGCGATCATCGTATGATGCTCTTCGCCCTTCCAGGAGTTGGTAATGTGGGGAAAGCTGCACTGGAAGGTTTGACTCAAGCCAACCAGTGCACTGAGTTGGTGCGCTTCCACCATACAGCGCTACCACCTCTTGCTGAATTGGATGAGGACGGACTCCTCACCCCGCCCCACCTTTCACTTTCCGCTATAGAATCATCAACAGGGGTACGCATATTGACACTCACAGGCACCTCTCAACCACTTGAACCTGAGCATCAAGGTAGTTTGGCACACGAACTCACAGCATGGCTCTCACAGCAAGGCGTGAAGGAATTGTATGTCTTGGCAGGGTTGATGGATGCCCCGACACGAAAGGAGTGTTTCATCGTCCCTTCGAGCAAACAGCACCGCATCGAATTGGAGTCGTTAAGCGTCGATGTTCGACGGGATGAGCCACGCTCTGGAGCGATTGGCCTTGCAGCATTAATGGCATCACTCGGCCCGTTGTACAACGTTCAATCCTCTTGTGCAATCGCAACCACCGTCGGCTCAAGCGGAGATGTGTTTGCATCACAGAGGTTGCTGGAAGCTCTTGATGGCTGGTTTGATCTCGGCATCGCCTTGCCAGCAGATGCTCAAGCAATGCTTTCTGAGAAATTGGCCTCACTCGCCCCTAAAAGCAAGGAAGATTACGTCGCAGAGTTGACTGAATCGCCTGATGCTTTCTACATGTAAGCGTCTTGAGAGGTAAAAAGGTGCATTGGCGCCGAGAGAGAGATTTGAACTCCCGTGTCCAGGGGACAGTGGATTTCGAATCCACCGCAATACCGGGCTATGCGATCTCGGCCGCATTCTTGGGTCCAGCGCCACCGTCATAAGCATCGCGCCACACCATGCCGCCATGCAGGTTCGCTTTCATGGCCGAGACCACAACATGGAGATTGAGTGCAATGAAGGCACTTCGGTGCGAGAGGCGCTTGCAGCGGCTGGCGTTCTTGCTTCGACAGTGATTGTCAGTCACGATGGCGTGGTTCTTCCGCATGCAACCCTGCTCAATGCAGATGTCGCCCTTTTGGTCACCACAGTATCATCCGGTGGTTAATCACCACGATCAACCCGGTGCGTGATCTGGATTTTCGAATTGCGGTTAATCTGTCCCTTGACATCGATGGCCCATGCATCAAGGCTGATGTTCGCAGCCACCAGAGTATCGCCAATCTCTGCCAAGTCGTATTGAGTACCCCAATCTGCAGCCCAGCCTTCGATCTTCATCGAACCAGTCTCATCAAGCAGCATCATGCCTTTCCTGTGCCATGATTTCCCGTTTCGCCCAACGCCTTTCTTTTCAAACCGGTAGACGAGGTTGCCTGTCACGTTCCATCTTGCTCGGAAGTCAAGCAGCGTTGTTTCGATGTGCTCACTCTTTGATGCGTGGACAATGATGGCGTGTGGGTCCACCTTCAGTTGTAATTCCCCCTTGTAATTGGCAGAGGGCACCACACCATCCAACTTCACTCGGTCCCCCTTGGCAAGGCTTGGCGGCCACGCAGGTTCTCCGTCTTGATGCGTGTCGACAAGCAATTGAATGTCGGCAAAATGACCGTCTTGAACGATTTTGATTTTCGGTCTTTTTCCTTCGCCACCGCCTAAGATGCTGAACACTTCTGCGATCAAGGTCATTCTCGGCTCCAACGCATTCATTGGTGTCAAATCGAAGGAAACTGTTGAGCCTGGCAATTGAACATGACCGCCATTTGGCAACTCTTCAGGCCCATCACCACCGGGGCAAATAGCCTTCCAATCACAGGTGTCACAACGAAGGGTCCCCGGTGCTTCTGTTGGTACGCCACCTGGTGAAAAACCACGCATGGGTGATGGCTTTGGAGGGCATTCATCCATCGAAGGGACTTCTGCCTTCAATTGCTTCCAGAGGTCATTGAGACCTGCCTCCATGGTGTTCATTTCCTCCTCGGAAGGCACCGGGATTTGTTTGATGGCATCGGCACCAAGGTACCAAATCTCAAGGTTGTCGACCTGCTCTTTTTTTCCATGGGTGATCCACCAAAGCATGGCATACATTCGTAATTGCTCAACGTAATTGCCTGAGCGATCACCTGCACCAACACTGGCTTTGAGGTCAACGATGTTGATTCGGCCATCCCAACGGTAGACTAAATCATACTCGCCCTGGAACCAATGCTCTGGATGAATGGCGTTCATAGCAAATTTCCCAGCGTTTGGGTCAACAAACCATGGACGAGCGATTTCCCAAGCCTCAACGAGGGTGACTGCACCTTCTTGTGCGAGCGGGTGGCGCAGTGGTATTTCGTAGGCTCTGCCGTCCGGAGAGGGCCAGTATGGCCGCTTTCCTAACCGCCAAGCATCGAGTTCTGGCCCACCTTTTGCTTCTAAGCAACGTTCAACCTCTGCAAGATGCATTTCTAAACCGTTGAGGCACATTGACATGCACCGTTCAGGATCAACGCTTGACCATTGACCTGCTTTGCGTTCATCTTTTTGCCATTCTATTTCCATGGCGTGGAGGGCCAATGGAAGGTGAGTTTCGAGGCGTTGCTTCGCCCAATCACGTAGGTTGTCCATCGTGCTTGGCCATTGATTCACCGGCAAAGGGAGCAAACGATCCGCAGGCCATACTGAACCAGCATCTCGACTCGGTACACCTGAATCATCCAGTGGAATGTTGGAAAGGGTGTCTGCTGCTGCGCCTGCGACAAGCAAAGCAGGTGATTCTTGCAGCATTCGACAAAACGCCTCTTCGACCGCCCGACCCACAAAGAGCACGGGGATTTGTGGCATCTTGAAGCGCCGCACCTTCTCATAATACCACAAGCGTGGGCAAGTGGTGTAGGCGTTGACTTGACTGGCACTCAGGCGATTGAAGGGGCCGATGGAATCCACTTCAGGAACTGCGAGGCGGACAGGCATACTGCAATGACCCTCACCGACGCTTCTTAAACTCTAAGATGAAGGTGGGGGAGTTTTCAGACTCAAACGAGTTTTGCGGGTGTCCATGCGAAGTTGTGGCAAACCGGCTCTCCAGCCAAGTTCTGCCGCCATGAGTTTGATTTCATCGCCGGGGCGGATGGATTCCATTTGACCCGTGATGCTGGATCCGAAGGCTGCAATTTCAACAACATGGGAACCATCCCAAAGATGCATGGCAAGCATGGTCCATGGTTTTTCATCCAAACGAACACCGGACCTCTTTCGCAAACTCAACACCACACCCTCTACGTTTGCACGCGTGCGCAAAAGACCCAGCCGAGTGAGGTGTTCGTCAAGTGCCTGATCGTTCTTCTCAAAGATTGATTTGGCTTCCTCAAGCGTGCAAATTTTACTTTTAGAATCAAGATACAAGCGTGGTGAACCACGCCAAACGCCGGGAAGAGCATCGAGGATGACAATGGCGCCGTTCGGGCCATCATGAAGGTGAGGAAAGGACCCCGGTTCGCTCTCTTCGACCGTCAGTTGGGCTCCACCCGACATCAGCATAGCACCCAAAACTGGCTCACTGAAGTGATTTGGAAGCGGCCCCCAAGCGCCGGTAAATGTTCCAGTTACGTTGACACGGTTGGGAATTGAAGAAAGCGGTTGACTTGGTGAAACGATGGATTGTGAGCGAACCTGCGTGATGGTATCGAGTAAATCTGTGTTCAGGAAATTCCCCTCTTCATCGGTTGTCAAGCTGCACCAATGGCACCCTGCAGCCTCACCATCACATGCTTCACCAGGGAGAGCAGGCAGGGCAACAGGTCCAGAACCCATGTTTTGCATGGCCTTATTTGTTGCAAAAAATTCCTCAGTCATCGATGAGATTTCCTGTTTTGTAGGTGCGTCGTATTCAACGCGATGTGGCCCACTAAGGTACCACCCTTCCATGGAAGCAACCAGTTCACCGTGGTGAGTTTCATGCCAAAGCCAAGCATAAAACCGCAACTGATGTTGAAGCGATGCTGCAAATCGAGAGGTGGGGTCGCCGGATTTGATATCGACCAAACGAAGTTTTCCGTCCCATCTCAAGACAAGATCGAGTTCTCCTGCTGCCCATCCATCTGGATGATACAATCGTTGAGGCTGATGAACGCGAGGGTCTTTCACCCACGGACGCGCAATCTCCCATGCTTCATGCCAGGCAACAGGCGCTCCCTTTTCCAACCACACCATCGGCTCATCAGTGGCCCAAGTGCGCATCCCGAAACTTCGAACTTTATCTGGTACTGGAAATATGGGTTCATCACCCCAGGCTGGAGAAGGAACTTCAAACGGGCTATTTCCACTTCGGTATTGTTCGAGGTATGGGCCGCCGTTTTCCTTGTAACAACGGTTGACCTCTTCCATGAAAAGAGTCAGTCCTGCTCTGATTTTTCCTTCCAATGACTCGACCAACACATCGTCCCATGTGGTGTGCTCTGCGTGCCACAATGAGTCTTTCCAAGCAGCGAGTCCTGCATCATAAGCACGCTGTGCGGCCGCGGGGACTTTTTCACTGATCCAATGACCGAGGCCGGTAAGTGAGTTGATACTTGTATCGGGACGGTGCATCAACAAACCGCACAATTCATCTTCAATCACAATGCCCAAAATTTGTGATGGAGTGGTTGGGCCAGAAAGACCAAGTTTAGATCCGAGGAACCATTGACGTTGGCAACGGAGAAAGGTTGTCAGACCGCTCGCTGAAATCCTCGACCTCGAACGCCCTAATGGTCCTCCGAGTGGGGGAACTCCGACTGGCATAATTCATCCCTCCTCGGTCAGTGATTGAACGAATAGTAATCCCCAGAGGTGCGTTGCTCCCGATCTTTCCTGCTTGCGGATTTATTGATTCTTGGGCGCTTTGAATCATGGTCTCTTCTGAAGGTCACGTTCACCCCTTGGAGGAATCGATTCATTCCTTCTTGTAATTTGAATGGGCCCTCCGCCTTACCATAGGTCCCTCCCTCGCCTTCAAAGACGAGCAATGAATCGCTGACGATGTCGATGAAGTACACATCGTGATCGATGACAAATGCTGATTTTTCGTTTGCTTCCATGGTCCTTCTAATGGCTTTTGCAGCCTCCATGCGTGCGTTTGCATCGAGGTGTGCTGAAGGTTCGTCCAGCAGGTAAAGGTCAGCTTCCCGGCCGAGACAAATCGCAATGGATACGGCTTGTCGTTCACCACCAGATAGTTTCTTCACTCGCTTCGGAAGCAGTTCATCGACCCCAAGAGCACGAATGACGTTCACATTGAATTCTCCACTTCGCCATCGGGGACCGATTTCACTGTCAAGCCAGAGTTGCACGCTTCCATCAATATCAACATCGATGTGCTGTGGTTTGTAAGAAATTGAAGCGTCTGAAGTCACCCAGCCTTCGTCGTATTCATGTTCACCTGCCAAGACCTTGATCATGGTCGACTTACCTGTTCCGTTTGGTCCAACGACGCCAACCACTTCAGAACGATGAACTGCGCCTTCACCTGTGGCGAGTGTAAATTCACCGAGCTTCTTGCCAAGTCCACCCCACGAGACCACTTGTGAACCAAGTTCTGCAACACGGTCGCTGTGGTTTAGGAATTTGATAGGTTTGTCACGGATCCTGACGTTTTGCTCAGGAAGAAAACCGTCGAGGTAGGTGTTGATGGCTTGCCTGGTTGACCGGGCTGGTGTGAAAATACCGAACGCTCCCTTCTTGCCATAGACAATGTGAATCAAGTCGCACAACACGTCGAGGACCGCTAAATCGTGCTCAATGACAATGACCCTCTTTGTGGTCGAAAGTTCCTGAATGATGCCAACGATTCGCATTCGTTCGTGGATATCAAGATAAGATGAGGGTTCGTCAAAGAAGTAGACATCTACGTCCCTAAGCAGCGTTGCGCAAATGGCCATGCGTTGCAATTCACCACCAGAGAGTTGTTGAATGGTGCGATCCAACAAATGATCAATTCCTAATTTCTCGGTCATCTCTGTGAACATGTTTCGCTCATCGACCTTCATCAACAGGTCGCGAACGCTCCCTTTCACTCGTTTTGGCAGTCGGTCTACGTTCTGAGGTTTGAGGGCCACACGAATCTTTTCAGCTTTGACAGCAACGAAGAAATCCCGAAGTTCACCTCTTGGAAGAGATTCGATGACCCCATCCCAATCAGCTTCTTTGTCCATCCAATCTCCAAGATTAGGTACAATCCGGCCAGAAAGGGCGTTGATTGCGGTTGATTTCCCCATTCCGTTTGGCCCAAGAATGCCAACTACGCTTTCTTTGGAAGGTGTCGGTAGACGAAATAAACGGAATCCATTCATGGAATAGCGATGGATCATGTCTGTTTCGAGTTCGCTTGGCAACTGCTCGATGATCAAAGCATCATGGGGGCATTTGTTGACGCAAATTCCACAACCTATGCAAAGGCTTTCGGAAATGTGAGGTTTGCCTGTTTTGTCATCAAGAATGATGCATTCCTGTCCGTTTCGAACCGGAGGGCAAAAGGCGTGGCATTCGTCGTTGCATTTCTTTGGTTGACAACTGTCTTCCTTTAGAACGGCCACTCTCATTGTCTTCCCTCCCTGCTCCGATGAATTGTTGTGGATGTATTGGACTTATGGAACTCGCGCCCAAACAACACGCCGAACATGCGTTCAGCACGAAATGGGCCAAGCCCAAATCGCTTTCAAATGAGACCCTTGAGGTGCTCGTGACCCTTGATGAGGCGAACGGTGCATGGAGTTGGGAACTTCATGCTGGCCTTGCGCAATGCATCTCGGGCAGTGAGGTAAAATTCTGGGTGAACTTGAATGGAGATCACACGTTGTCCACGCTTGACACGTGCAGCGGTTCCGACATTCTTTCCGAACGCACATCGCATACCTTGGGACACACGGTCAGCACCGGCGCCAGTTGCTTGCTTGTTTTCTCGAAGCACGTGGTGAGGGAAGGTGTGAACTCGAAGAGCGTAGCCTTGAGTTCCTGCGACCTTACGGATCGTGGAATTCGAAATAACACGGGCTGCTTCAAGCGCAGTGTGACGGATTTGGACGTTGTTGTCTGCGCGCAGTTCGAGGATGACAGGGAACTTCCCTGTCTCAGCAGCAACACGGTTTCCAACGTGGTACTGGTGGATTCTGTTGTTCGGGACACCACCGATAAACTTGCGTCGGGTGTACGCGGGTCCCTTCAATCGGCGATACATGGATGCAGGTTTGCGTGCCATAATGAACTCTCCAAGCAACCCTGCGACCAATGGTTCCCTTATCATCCCTCCGCCTCAGCATTTGCCGGCCATACCGTGTCAAGGTCGAACCTACCGCCTCATTATGAGGGCGACAAAAGCATTCATGTGCTCCATTCGTTTGCTTGCTTCATGGCGAAGGGGTGGCGAGGATACCTTGAGGAGGAATCCGAATACCAGTGGGTTGCCATGGCCGGATTTTTTATCTTCATCCTTCTCGGCGCAGTGGCCATTCAAGGCACAACCAATCTACCAGGTGTAGCGGTTGGAGCACAGGGTGCGTCTCATGATGGAGCCAGAGTGTTGAACATCGTCTATGCTGACGACACATCCTTTACTGCACAGATTGTGACACCAGACGGCACCGACTTGTACCAACAAAACGGTGAATCAAGCGTTGTTGAACTGATGAGTTCGTCCGATGGATCAAGCGCAGATGACATTCGATTCATCACCCTCTTAGAGAACGGCAACGTGGTGTTTTCGCCGCAAGAAAACACCATCCAAGTGGTCCATACAGCACAAAACGAACCTGCAGGGGAAGTTTTGATTTCCACAATTGAAATGGACAACGGAACAGGTGAATTCGACGTGCATGACCTTGCAGAATCTTCCAACGGTGAAACCACCTCATGGATGATGGTCACCAACGAAAACGAGGGCACCAGCATTCGAGGCTTTGGAAGCATCACGTCTGGCTCAAGTTCGGCCAACACCATCGCAACCTCAATGTCGGATTCCGTGCTGTCTTACCCGTTGGTGAACAGCGCCGGTGTCGTTTGGCAAAAGATTGCCCCGCTCAATGGAGAGTTATGGGGTGCAAGTGGCTACCTCTCCTTCATATCCACCGGAGCCGGAGCGAATCCTGCCTCCCCTGCACTGCTCCCGGTCGTAGCCGTGATTGAATGGGATGGAACGCAAACTGCGCCCTCAATCAAAACAATACACACGGGTGATGAGGGCCAAGTCCACTCCTTAATTCCCCTCTCGGACTCGACCATCTTTGCCGCCGGAACAGAAGAGAGCACGGTGATTTCCTCAGATGGTGAACTCACTCAAATCAACACGGGATGTGTTGCTGCTGTCGTCGATCATCTTGACCGAGTGTGGTTGTTTGGCGACATCGGCAGTGAGTCGATATTGCGCATGACTGGTCTCGAAGAAGAAGTTGTTTCGCTCGCCCGACCACTCGCGTTCACCATAGAAGCAAGTGGTCTTGGAACTCATGTGATTCACCTTCACGGTATCGATGAGATGGGCGAGGCGAAGACGCTGACCATTGACACCACAGCCGCCGGCTCTATAGAGAGTGGAAGAGGCTTTTTGAACCTCATGTTCCTTGGAGTCTGCACCGTGATCATGAGCGTTATGGCTTGGTCTGCAAGCGGTAAATTGAAGCGCATGAAAAAGATTTGAACTCAGCCCTGTTTTCATCACAGAATGCAGCGGAATCAGAAAAGGCGTTGAGAACCTTCATTTGCTCTCGGCAACGACAGAAAACTCCAGCGGAAGCAAGGAGGTCAATGTCGATGGGAAAAAGAGGCATGATGGACCAGTTTGCTGATATCAAGGCAAAACACCCAGACTCCATTTTGTTTTTCCGAATGGGTGATTTCTATGAATTGTTCCATGAAGACGCCGTGATTGGTTCTGAGGTGCTTGGTTTAGCACTCACTTCGAGGGATAAAAAAGCAGACTCACCAATCAGAATGGCTGGATTCCCATGGCACGCCCTAGAGGACAACATTCGAGGCATGCTCAAAGCAGGCCACAAAGTCACCGTCGCTGAACAAGAACAAGAATTGCGAGAAGGAGCAAAACTACTGGAACGGGTTGTGACTCGCGTCTACACACCGGGTAGTCTCTATGAAGAATCCCTCCTTGATACGGATGAACGATCCTTACTGACAAGTATATGCCTCGGAAAGGATGAGTTGGGCGTTGGCATCATCGACGCCTCGACAGGCCAAGCATGGGCCTCAAGTTTGCATGGAAGCGACCGATACTCACGAGCCTTGGACGAGGTGTTAAGATGGCGTCCAACTGAAATCGTGATTGCTCCAAAAGATGCGGAGGACCAGCAGTTACGAGCCTTGTTCACCAACCTAGATGGCATCACAATCAGTCAACACCGAGCAAGCGATGCAAAATGCAGACAACGCCTGGCAAAGGTGCTGAAGGTGGCCGATTTGGGCCATCTTGATTTGGATGATTCACCCTTAGCGCTCGCTGCGGCGGGACTCGCTGCGGACTACCTCGCTTCGATGCATTTGACCGAAGATGTTCCACTAAGGGACCTTGAGGTCATGGAAGAAACTTCACATCTCGTTCTTGATCAGACCACGTTGAGAAATTTAGAACTCACCTCGACCCTAGCAGGTGAATATGAAGGCAGTTTACTTTCGAGTTTGAACGCCTGCAGAAGCGCAATGGGTCGAAGATTGCTCAAAACATGGATCCTCCGCCCATTGGCGAACCTCGATGCAATTGCTGCTCGCCATGATGCTGTGGGGGCGCTCACACGCTCTTCCCGGCGGTTGGATGGATTGAGAGAGGCACTCAAAGGATTGAGAGATATGGAACGCCTTGCCACACAGTTGGCGTACAATCGCTCAAATGGACGGGACTTGCTTGCAGTTGCTCACGCATTAGAACGAATGCCGGCCATCATTCATTTGTGCAATGAAACCAAAGATCCACTCCTTGTCCATCTCGCCACAAATTTGGACGCTTTGCAAGACATGTCAGAAACAATTCATCGAACCCTTGTCGATGAACCACCACTAAGCGTTCGCGACGGAGGCTTGCTCAGACAGGGCGTGAACGCAACCATCGATGAACTCCGTGAAACATCCTCATCGGGCCAATCCTGGTTTGCTGATTTAGAGACGAAATTGAGGCAAGAACTGCAGATTCCGTCACTGAAGGTGCGAATGAACCGTCAAATTGGTTGGTTTATCGAGGTCACAAAAGCAAACGAAAGCAAAGCTCCAGAGGATTGGAAGCGAAAGCAACAGATGACCAACGGTTCGAGGTACGTCACTGATGAGTTGCTCGAACGGGATGATGCATTGCTTACGGCGGACACAAAAAGCAAAGAATTGGAATATCGTTTGTTCATCGAATTACGAGAGACCTGTAAATCCAACGCTCAAACCCTTGCTCAAATCGCCGGCAGGGTTGCGGCAATCGATGTCCTCCAATGCTTTGCATCCATTGCCCGAACACGGGCTTGGACCCGTCCAGAAATGCATCAAAAGGCAACCATTCGGGCAGAGGGCGCTCGCCACCCAGCACTTGAGATGCAATCAGGATTCGTACCTAACGACATTGACTTGGCGAAGAAAAGGAACTTCTTATTGATCACTGGACCGAATATGGGAGGAAAATCAACCTACTTGCGAACTGCTGCCCTGATGAGTATCCTTGCTCAGAGCGGTTCTTTTGTACCAGCTACGAAGGCTAAAATCGGCGTTGTTGACAGAATCTTCACCCGTGTTGGTGCGAGCGATGATCTTCGCCGTGGACGCTCCACCTTCATGATGGAAATGATCGAAGTGGCTCACATTTTACGCCGTGCCACATCTCAATCGCTCATCCTTCTGGATGAAATTGGACGTGGTACCTCGACCTTTGATGGACTCTCGATTGCATGGTCAGTTACTGAGGACATTTGCAAACGGATTCAAGCAAGGACCCTCTTTGCCACCCACTATCACCAATTGATTGGGCTTGAGGGTGAAATTGATGGCTTAACCAATGTCCATGTCCAAGTCGCTCAAAGCAACGGAGAGTTGCGATTCATGCACACCGTCGCAGATGGTCCATGCGATGATTCCTACGGGGTTCAGGTTGCAGCGCTCGCCGGTTTACCTCGGCCTGTTGTTGAACGGGCAACGGATCTTCTCGCCTTTTTGGAACGCCAAGCAGAAGGGGCAAAAGCAGGCGAATCCGGCGCCCCTGCGGCACGTTCTCAGGGCCAAGCAAGCCTGATGGGATACTTTGCCGCCGCTGCAATGGGTCAATCCTCAAGCGAGGCATCTCCACCACAATTACCCCAACACCACCTCGATCTCATTGAGAAAATCGAGGCACTTGATGTGGATGAATTGAGTCCACGTCAAGCGCATGAAGCATTGTACCAACTGAAAAAATTACTTGGAGGCACACAAAATGACTGAACCAAAACGAATCGTTCAACTTGACGAGACAACGATTGGTCACATCGCCGCCGGAGAAGTCGTCGAACGTCCCGCACAGGTGGTCAAAGAATTGCTGGAGAACAGCCTCGATGCTGGTGCGACGCGAGTAAACATCACCGTTCAACGAGGTGGATTTGATTTGATTCGAATCGAGGACAACGGGAGCGGCATTGCCTCTGAGGATTTACCCTTATCACTCGACCGTCACGCCACTTCTAAACTGAAGTCGCGTGAAGACCTCAATTCAATTCACACACTGGGCTTCCGAGGTGAAGCATTGGCGAGCATAGGCATGGTTTCGGGCTTGAGCATTGCCAGTCGCCCACAGGAATCTGAGGGGAAACGAATCCAGATGATTGATGGTGGAAAGGGTGATGTCGAGCCTTTCGGCATGCCACATGGAACACGGATTGATGTTGAGCACCTATTTGCCAACACCCCAGCTCGGCTGGCCTTCCAACGCCGACCAGCAACAGAAAATGCAAAGATCGTTGATGTGGTTGTGTCACATGCAATGGCACACAAGCAAGTCGCCTTCCGATTGATCATCGATGAGCGAAATGTTCTCGATGTCCCTGCATCGGATGCCATGGCTGACCGTTTGTACGATCTCCTTGGAGGCCAAGCCGAATCCATGTTGGACCTTGTTGCCCCACAAAGCGATGAACAAGCACCAGGAGAAGAATCGTGGACCGGATGGATCAGCACACCAGACATTACCCGTGGCAAAGGCGATGACATCCATATTCTCATCAACGACCGACCCGTTGCCGCTGGGCCATTCTTACAGGCCATACGAAGGGGCTACCGCACCAGATTAATGCAGGGAAGGCACCCGTTAGCAGTGTTGTCATTGCGCTTGCCTCCAAGCGAAGTGGATGTCAACGTCCACCCCACCAAGAGAGAAGTCCGCCTTCGGCATTCGTGGCGGGTCTTGGAACGGCTTGAGCGGGCAATTGCACATACACTGGAGACCGTACCGACTGAACCTGATGCTGCGGGGGGCATTCCTGGCTTGCAAGGTCTTGGCCAGCAACATGCCCCAAGCATTCAGGAGCATTTCAAGACTCAGCCACCATCTCCACCAACATCCAATGAGCCGTTGAGTGCTGCTGCTGGAACGCCGACGGTGGTCCTACCTCAAGAAGGGCGTCAGGCGTCTTCCCCTCCTGCATGGGCCCTTGCTGCAGGAGCGCAGTTGAACCTTCACGGTGGGGAAGCAAAAGAGGCTGAAAAGGAAATTAAGGCTAGGCCACAATCGACATCCCCTGCTGCTCAACACACCTTACCAGGGATGGATTCACAACCAATCGCACCAGCACTCTCCGCAGCAGAACGTGCCCTTCACAGGCACTCGGGCACAGGAGAACGCAGTTCACCGACCACTGAGTCACCATTGGGTGAAATCATTAATGATCTACCAAAAATGGAACCTCTCGCTCAATTTGCCGACTCTTACATCCTCGTTCAAGCTGAGGATGAACTCCTTCTGATTGACCAGCATGCATTGCATGAACGTATACGTTATGAGCGTCTACGGAACGATGAATCAATCTGGGCCAGTCAGGCTAGGCTTGAGCCCTTAGCGCTTGACCTCAATGCACATCAGTCTGCCCGACTCGAGGCTGCTCAGGAGACCTTCCGAGGTGTTGGATTCGAGTTGCACCACGCACAAAACGGGTGGTCGGTTAGCGCAACGCCACAATTGCTGGATGGTGGCGAAATTGTACCATTCATGCTGGATTTGCTTCAGGACACTTCCGAAGACGGCGCTCCACTCACAACCATCGATGAGAGAAAGGACCACCTCGCCTTCATGAATGCGTGCAGAGGGGCTGTCAAGGCCAATGAAAAGTTGTCATTACCAGAAATGAGAAGGCTATTGGATGACATGCGAAGAATACCAAACCCTTGGGCGTGCGTTCATGGACGCCCTACTGCACTACGCCTACCTTTAGATTCGCTCGACCACCACTTTGGTCGCCACGGTTAATCTTTTGTGGAATCCAAAGCAATCTGTTCAATTTGGACTCCAGCATTTTGAAGCCTTTCAAGGAAACCTTCGTCTGCCACTAAGTGCAGGTTTTGGCCAACGACATCACCACCGCAGGTCGATGCAAGGACGACAGCAGTCATGAACAAACGATGGTCGCCAAACGTCTCAATGGGAGCGTTAGGTTGGACAATGTCTTGATTGCCTTGAATGCTTAATCCATCATGTTCAACCGTCACTTTCAGTCCAAATTGTGCTAAGAGTTCACAAGTTTTGGTCAAGCGGTTGCTTTCTTTGTAGGCGGCGTGAGCAGCGCCACGAAGGACACCTCCGGCCCCAATGGCCAACAAAGCGGCAAGTGGAGGTAACAGATCATTTGCACTGCTCAAATCCAAATCGACCTTTTTCTGCCCATCACTGCAAGTAAGAATCTGCTCACTCCAGTCGATGCCTAATTCTTCAGCGCTTGATTGGAGCACTTCATGTCCGATTGCGTCTTCTTTTGCTGGCCAGCCATTCAAGTGGACCTCGCGCTTTGAACAAGCGCACATTAACAATGCAAAAGCTGCCATTGAAGCATCACCTGGAACTTCAAAGGAATCGGGTGGGCTGAGAACCTGAGGTGAAAGTTCGATGTGTCCATCCATGCGCTTTGCAGACCCACCGAACATCTCGAGGAGGGACAGGCTCAGAGCGGAATGACGCGATGAAACTGCATCGCCG